>MDTE01035568.1_pt1 | contig 49097 bp, 43 predicted proteins | sample 811231 | NCBI WGS metagenome assembly MDTE01 (sample SAMN05326651, study PRJNA326480) | marine metagenome | isolation source: seawater | place: Indian Ocean: Red Sea | collected 2010 | reverse complement strand
ACAAGGAACCCCCATGCGAGATAAAAACTACATAAACATCTGTAAAACATACGTATATGCGGATAGGTGGTTCGTGGCATAGGGCTTGCGAAAGGGAGACCAACGGACGAGTAGATCCATTTCGTGCTGAGGATCCAGTCTGCCTGGACGATAGTACTAAATAGCGTTTTTTAGTATCACTAAAGACACAGACTGGCCTACCATAACCACCTTAGGTCTCTGGAGCGCCTATGCTTGCGAAAATCTTCAAGAAAACTCCGACTCAGAAACGGCCCACTACTGGCGATCCTGCGATCAAGAAACTAAACGCGTTTCATACACGATCCGCCGTCTGCACGATCGTCTCCAATGCCGCTGGTGAGGACGTTCAGGAGGAGGTCGGTCTCGCCACGTTTTACGCACGACCGAACGAGCTCTACGCGCGTGAGGGCCACTTCTACCTGGCTCCGCCGGCTGGGTACAAGCTCTCGTCCGGCATCCTGCGCGGAAAAGGTGAACAGGTCAGCCTGAGTTTCCATCACAATCGTACGCCATACCACCTGACCTGCGAGGTCGTGCAGCGAGTTCGGTTTACGGACCGTCTGCTCCAGCATCTGGAGCCCCGCGTGGCTATCGGTTTCAAGCTGAAGCCTGTTGGTCCGGTGAAGAAGAACGAGAACCGTCGATCCCTCAGGTTTGCTCATGTACGAGGCATCAAAGGTCCACAGGTCGCCCCTCACTTCCGGTTCGACGCGTATGCGGAGCGGGTGGCGCTGAGCGGGAGCGCGGACAGCGGCCCGGAAATTCTGCCTTATGCAGGCGACGATGCCATTCCCGCCGACGTCAAGTCGTGCGAGAAGCCAGAAGAGCTGGTCGCTCTCTTCCACAGATACATCCAGTCAAATCCGAACTACTTGAGGTCGGTGTATATCTCGAAGGCTGAGCACGACCTGCGGTCTGGCCGAACAGACTTGGTGCCTGTCGGAAGCAGCGCTGTGCTCGGGCTCGATGGTGAAGCCCGGGGTACCCAGATCCATCTGAGGCGGCCGAACCGGCTGGACACGAAGCGCGACGATGTCGAGTTGCGCGAAGGAGATATCGTCGTCCTGAACTTTGCGATTCGCGAGTTCGTCCAGGGCGCTGATCTGCACCATAGATGGGTGTGTCGCGTCCACAAGTCCGGCGTCAAAGTACTGACGGTCCGCCCCAAGGGATCCATCCAGAAGCAGACAGGTATGCCTGTCGTCCTTCGCGACTTCAGTGTGAGCGGCGCCTGCCTGCAGAACAGCCCTCTTCTCGAGACCTACCTGATGGGCGGCGAGTCCGTACCTGAAGATCCCGAGCATTTGGTGTCCCTGCTCGAAGGCACCGGTTTGCTGCTAAACTTCTACCCGCGACTGTTCTTCCAGCAGGATCTGGCGATCTACAAGCCTGACGTGCCGCCGGTGATCCCGGTGATCGGGGAGATCGTGGATGGAAGTATCGACACGGGCAAGGATTTGGGTCGTGTCGCCAACTTGGGTGTGGCCTTCCGGTTCGACCCGGCCGACTACGATTCGATGAACTACGAAGTCAAATCGTGGGAGCCGCTTCGCGCACTCAGGGAGAACCCGCACTTCAAGGAGATCCATCGGGCCCTCAACGGGTTGCTTGCTTACCTGGAGAGATAACTCGGCGTCAGAAAAGAACACTCCCCGTGCCTCCCTACACGGACAGGATTATCAGCGTGCGACGAGAACGTGGTCGTCTGCACGCGATCAGACGAGAGATCCGGGATATGCTTGCCGCAAAAGGTACGGCCTACACGAAGCGGCTCGTATGCAGGCAGGAGGATCCCGAGCGGACTTGAATCTACGCCTAGACAGCACATACATCCCGTAGTTGCATCGAAGCCCGACACACGACGTGTCGGGCTTTTTCCTTTGTCCTGCGGAGGTTGCGGCGGGTTTGGGGTGTCATTTCCTTATAGTAACACCTGACGCCTGAGGGCTCGACCGTGCTCTGGATCTTATCTACTGTGTCTTTCTGCTGATGACTTCTACGCGTGCCGAGACGCTTTCGAACGACCTCGCGGACAGTCTCCACCTGTCCGACCACGATCGGCTTGATCGCGCGTATCAACGCCAGTCGCTCGACAGCCTGAGGGCGGTGTTCGACGATCTGGTCAACCATACTCATCCGATGCCGATGGACAGCCTCCGGGTAAAGCTGGAACCGGAGCGTCACGCATACGAGATCTTCCGAATCTACTACCGACCTAAGGACCTGAGTGCGATCGGGCGGGAAAAACCACGACCCAGGTCGCTTCAGGCAGGTCCGAATTATTACCGAGATATTGCCTACGCGTTTGTCCAGAACGAAATCCGATTCGACATCTATCAGTCCATTCCGGCACGGCCCTTCTACGTGGGCGAGTCGCCACCGCCGGGGTCGAGTCTGAAGATTCTGAATTATCGCCCTGATGTGAGCGTTCCCGGGTAAAGGTCGGGTTTCTCACAGAGCGAACAGAGAACGTGCTTCGGGAGTTTATCGTGACGAAGTACACCGGGGCCGACCTGTCTCCACGCCTGAATCCAGGGACCGAGTGACGTTCCTCAATCAGCTGACTTGCTTATACGCCCGGCATTGGGGAAACTGGCAGATTTCGATCGATCCACAGGTCTTCAGCATCGTGTTAAACCGCGATTACTCACAGGCCGCCGTTCACTCGCGCATCGTGAATCGCGGGGCCGAGGCTCACTTCGTCCGCATCGACAACGAGTGGAAGATGATCGACGCAAAGCTGACCTGGATCCCACGATGCTGATCGTGACATTCATCTGGCTCCTTACCGGAGGCGATCTCTGTGCGGCCGACTCCACCCACGCGGGCTGTAAATGAAGTCGTGGATGAGACGGTCCTGTTGGTCGATGGCGGCTTCTGGATCGATACCCACGAGGGGACGAAGGAGGCCTATGCCAGCTTTGTTGACGAGACAAAGCGACGTGCCCCCTCTTCTATCGGCAGAGGACTCAGGCGGTGGAACGTGTGGGAAGACGGGAAGCCGCCGGATGGATACGAGTGGCATCCGGTCGTTGGAGTGGACTTGTGGGATGCGGAGGTATACTGCGAATGGGCCGGAAAGCGGCTGCCAACAGAAGACGAGTGGGGTCAAGCGTGCACGGGTCTTGTGTCCTACCCTTACCCGTGGGGCATTGCTGATATCGTGACTGAGCCAACTATGATCCGACAGGCCGATCCAGATACGGTACGGTCGAGGTCGGTAGCCTGCCGATGGGAGTTAGCCCATACGGCGCGATGGAGATGGTCGGAAACGTGTGGGAATGGACATCGAGCCGTGGCGTGTTACGCGGTGGTGCCTGGAACAACACGGATGGGATTGCCCGCTGTTCGGGGCGGTATACGGCGATGCCCGGCAGCCGGGATCACGCCTTTGGATTCCGGTGTGTGCGGAAACCGTAGCGTGGGAGACGTCTCCAGACGGCGAAAGCCTAGACGATGGCCTGGCGAAATACGGTCAGGCGCTCAGAGGCTTTCCGTCAGTGAGCGGAGCTCCTTGATCTGCTCGTAGAACCAGGTGGCGGTCGCATTCTCTTCACCGTTTAGGCGACGCGAGATAGCGGATTTCTGGGATTCGTATGCGGGATCTTCCCCGATAAGATCCAGCCACTGCTGCCAATAGTCGCGTGCCATTTCCGGCTGCTCGAGTGCGACGTAGGCCTCGGCGACACCGAGGATAGCAGAGAGGTCGCCACTGTCCTGCAGGAGAACCGCCCCGTAGGTATCCACGGCCAACTGATACTCCTCCGTGGCCATCGCGATATCCCCGATAAGACGCTGTGCTTCCACGACCGATGCATCCTGTTCGATGACGGCGCGGCAGTATTCCAAGGACTCAGGATACTGCTCTGTGTGGTAGTAGAGCACAGCCAAATTCAGGTATAGCGCCAGGTCTGACGGGTTCAACTCGAGGGCGCGCTGAAACTCGAGCACTGCCTCGTCATACCGGCCCTGCTGAATCAGGACCGTTCCCAGGTTGACGCGTGCGTCCGGGTTGTCCGGCGCCGAAGCGATCGCCTGCTGATAGTGATCTGCAGCGCTTGTCGTGTCTCCCTGACACAGTGAGACATTACCCAGGCCGATGTGCGCATCGGCCGCACCATTTGCGATTCCTGTCGCTTCCCGATACAGTCTCGCCGCTCGATCGAGCTCGCCCGACTGGAAGTACGCGTTCGCAAGGCTGATTGTGACCGCACCGCTCTCCGGATAGTGTTCACGGATGTCGCTCAGGGTCTGTATCGCGCTTCCGGCGTCCCCCGCACTCGCCTGGAGGGCTGAAAGGTTCAGGGCAGCCGTCAGGAAGGTGGCGTCGCGCTGAAGCACAATCTGATAATTCAACATCGCCTCAGACGGCTTCCCTTCCTGGAAGCTCAGCCGACCGAGATTGTAAGCGGTCTCGGTAGATGGGTCCGCTTGCTCCGCTTTTTCGAACGCGATCCGGGCACGACCCGTGTCCCCTATCATCGCGTAGGCCAGCCCCAGGTCGTTCAGTACACGCGCATTGTTCCCACGCTTCGCGATCGACCGTTCGAAGGCATTGATCGCGCCCTCGATATCGCCGCTGTCCATCCGGTTGTGGCCCCGTTGCGCCCACTCCGCCGCCGAAGGCTCGCGGCGCGGCGTGCGGATCTTCGATCGCATACGGTGCAAACCGGCACGGGCAATCGCGTTCGTTCGATCCCGGTCCAGGGCGTTCTGATAGGCCGTTCTCGCGCTGCGATAGCGACGCAGCTCCTCCTCCGAAAGTCCAAGACCTGCGTAGACATCCGACGTGCCCAGTCCGGCGCTAATCGCGTCTTCATAGGCATTGCGAGCGGACTCGAAATTCCGGACGCGATAGTTCAACTCACCGAGTCTGACGTAGACGTGGCTGAGTTCGGGCGATGACACGAGCAGGGCTCGATACAGGCGGATGGCCTCAGCGTCGTTGCCCACAACGGCATACGCTCCGGCAAGCCATTCGGTCGCGTCCAGGTGATCCAAGTGCAGTTCGCGTAGGCGACGCAGCGGTGGAATGGCCTCCGCGTGCCGCATCGACTCGATCAGAATCCGGGAACGCGCGAGGAGCCAGTCCACGTTGTCGAGCTGGTTCGACAGCGCTTTGCGATACAGCTCTTCTGCCTTGTCTTTCTCACCCGCACCGGCAAATGCCTTCGCCAACGGCTCGACGATGTCTTCGAGCGGAATGCCGTCGGCGATGGCGGCGTTGTAGGCCTCGATCGCTGCGTGATGATCTCCACGGAGCACTCGCAACCGCGCAACCATCAGTCGCGCATCCATCCGCCCCGGCTGAAGTTCTAATACGTGGGCGAAAGCCGACTCCGCCGCCGCATAGTCCTTCTTCTCCAGCGCGAGTTCTCCAGCGGCCAGCCACAGGTCCGTTGACTCGACGCCGATGTCCACTGCTGTCTGGAGTGTCGCCTGCGCCTGATCCAGATAACCTGCACGTGTGTAGGCCCTAGTCAGCATGACGTGATACGGCGACTCGCCCGGCAGACGGGCAACGGCACGGTCGAGATATTCGATGGCTTTATCGAACTCGCCCAGGCTGACTTTCACCGAACCCGCTCGATACAGCCGGTCAGGTTCACCGTCGGACAGTCGGATGGCGCGGTCGTAGTAGTGGGCGGCCCGTTCCGTTTGGCCAAGCCGTTCGTAGGCCTGCCCCATCCGATCGAGGGCGGTGTCGTCCCAAGATGCGGCCTCCAACACCGAGTCGAGCGCGCGCATTTCGGCATGCGTGTCTCCGGCCATTTTCGCGAAATCGGCGATGGCCATCCGGGGCTCGACGTAGTTCGGGTCCAGCGCGGAAGACTGACCGAATGCAGCGAGCGCGCCGTCCAGTTGTCCCTGACGCTGATAGGCGCGCCCAAGCAAGGTGTATGTTTTCGCGTAGCTCGGATCGATTTTCAGCGATTTTTCCAACTTCTTGATCGCACGACGCCACTGCTTTTCGTGGTGTTTGGTCTCTCGCTCCTCTAGCAGGATGTCTTCCGCTTCCAGCGTGGTCTTGTATGCGGCCGAAAACTCGGTTGGCCGACCGACCGTTCCACGCGGCATCGTACCGGGGTCGATGCCCAGGTCCGAGATGATCTGGAGGTAGATGGCGGCCTGGAGCTCGAAGAATCCCTCACGGCTGCCCTCCGCGAATGCCCAGGATATGGCGACACCGCGGTGGACATCGATCAGTTGAGCGGCGATCCAGACCTCGGAACCCTCGGGCGTGACGGAGGGCACGATCGACAGGCCGCCCAGGAAGTCCCGCGCCGATCTACGACTGTTCGAGGCACCCACCGCGCCGGTCAGGATCAGGTCCGCTTCCAGCCATTCACCGACCTTTCTTTGCACGGATGGGGCGAGCCAGGCGGGACCTTTCGATTTTTTTGGCACTACGGCGGCCAGTTGTTCGTCGATGCGATCGAGTGGAACAGGCCGCAGTTCAGGCGTACGGATGAGCTTCTCGACGAGATCACGGGGCAGACCAGTGGTGATCCATCGATCCCCACTGGAGAGCGATCCGAACGGGAAGATGGCGACGGATGCCTGCTGCTGGGCGCCTGAATGCGCCGCGGAAACCAGCAGAAGCATGCAGATAAGCAGGATTTGGGGGAGTCTTTTCATCTGGTCCGATATCGGTGTTTCGGTCTGTCAGACGGATATATCCATAAAACTTATCGGCACTTTTGGTGTTTACTTGAGGGGTTTTGGGGGCTGTTCACGTGTCCTCACACCGAAAATGTAGCCTCTTTTTCTGGGAAAGAGCCAGGGAAAGGCCAGGATGAAGCCAGAGTTCAGGGAAGTCTGCGATGGGAATAGGCCTGGTTCGTGCGCAACACAAACTTCCTCTCCCGCGTGTGGAAGAGGAGAATATCTGCCTTCCTCCCCGAACTTTGTTCGGCGCAGCGGTAAGCCGAATCGCTAGCAAGGCAAGGCCCTGACCATCAGGATCTTCGGAGGCGGACGCCGAATGCGCCGTCTGTTCCATCCGTATCGGGGAGGACGTAAAGACTTTCCTCGGCGGCGAATTCTGGGTGTGATTCGAGGAAGTTTTCGACAACCCATTCGTTTTCTTCGGGCTCTGTGGTACACGTCGTATAGACGAGGGATCCGCCCGGGGAGACCGCCGTCGATGCGGAGGCCAGGATGTCTCTCTGAAGCCGGGCCATTCGGGCGATGTCCTCCTGAACACGGTGCCAGCGGATCTCGGGATGGCGGGAGAGCGTGCCCAGACCCGTGCAAGGGGCATCGACGAGGACGTGGTCGAAGGTATTTCTGAAAGGGAGCAGCCTCGCATCGGCCGCCAGGAGCGGGATATCGAGACCGAGACGAGTCCGATTCTGGTCGAGTCTTCTCAAGCGATCGAGGCTGACATCCGCTGCAACGACTCGGACTCCGGGTTTGGCTGCCGCGGCGGTCGATTTGCCACCAGGGGCCGCGCAGACATCCAGAACGGTGTCGCCCTCCGCTGTCTTCAGGAGTCGGGAAACCCGTCCTGCTCCAGGTCCCTGGACCGTAAAGTCGCCCCTGTGGAAGCTGTCTGTGTCGAAGAGACCCCTTGGGGCCCCGACTGTGAGGTAGCCCGGAAGCCCCTCCACGGGAACCGCTTCGTGCCCACCGTCTGCCAACTCGGTTCGGAGACTATCCTGATCGGTCCTGCGCTCGTTTACGCGGATGGTCGGGGGCGGTTTCACGTTGGCCGCGCGGCAGAGGTCTTGTGTCGGCTCGATTCCGAATCGCTCGACCCATCGTTTCACGAGCCAGGCAGGGTGGGCGTGTTCGATGGCTAGATGCTTCACAGGGTCCGAATCAATGGATGGTATGACGACCTCTCGTCGACCCTCGGCCAATCCTCTCAGTACTGCGTTGACCATCCCGGACACGCCTTTCCCGTGCCTACGCGCGAGGCTGACGCACTCGGAAACGATGGCGTAGGCGGGAACCCGGTCGAGAAACAAAATTTGGTAAGCGCCGGACCTGAGGAGGTCCCTCACCGGTCGTTTCTGCCGATCGATCGGTCGCTTGAGGTAGGTATCCAGGTGATGGTCCAGCCGTCCCCGCCAGGTCAAAGTGCCGAGTACGATCTCGCGCAGCAGACGGGCATCCGGATCCTGGGTTGTGTGACTCGCCAGGAGGGCATCGGCGTGGGCGCCCTCGTCTACGAGGCCGAGGATACGGACCGCTTCTTCACGAGGTCTCAGTTTGGGTGCATGACCAGCCATCGGGTCGAAAGTTACCTGTTCCGGAGCACCACCGTCAAGGTGTGTAAGTCCCCGTAAAGCCTTACGCCGCTTGACTTAGACAGATCGATCGGATACATTGAATCCGCTTTTCAGAGTGCCACAGCGGTGCTGTGACATCAGTCATTTTAAGGCTCGCTATGAGGAAGGAAGTCCCAATGTTCGACGATCGGAATTGGCCCGAGGAAGACCTGAAGAGTTCGGCTCCCGACGCCATTCGTATGGATGACGAGGAAGAGGAGGAGGACGACGAAAAGGGCTCTCGCGACGGCGAGTTTCTCGGCCGCAGCCTGATCAAGGCCCGGACGGTCCTGATCTCCGATCCGGTCGATCACAAGTTGACCGCACGCATCACGGCCCAGTTGCTGTATCTCGACCACGAGGATCCGGAAGAGCCGATCAAGATTTTCATCAACTCGCCCGGTGGCAGCGTGTTCGATGGATATGCCATCTACGACACGATCCGTTTCGTTCGCCCGCGGGTGAAGATCATCAGCACAGGGCTGTCTGCGAGCGCGGCGACGGTCATTATGCTGGCGGCAGAGAAAGAGGATCGACTCGCGTTCCCGAATGCGCGCATCATGATCCATCAGCCGTCGATCCGCTCGTATGGCGTGGCCGAAGACGTCAAGCGCACCGCCGAGCAGGTGCTGAAAACGCGGCGTCTCATCAACGAGCTGTATGCGCGCGAAACGGGTCAGCCGATCGAGAAGGTCTCGCAGGATACGGACCGCGACTACTGGATGTCGGCGGAAGAGGCGGTCGAATACGGTCTCGTGACTCGGATCGTGAACTCGCACGCCGATCTCGAAGATTAGTCGAAAGTCAGAAGCAACCCGTGTCTGTTGATACGATTCCCATAGCTACCGATGATCCACTGAATGCCCGGATCCTGTCCGTTTCTGAGGACAAGATGCAAGGGTTTTATCGGAATCCGATTCGTAGTATCGCGAAGCAGGCCGGCGTGTCGGCGGACGATGTGGTGACGCGCATTCGGGCGATGCTGGAAGGTGGTACGATTCGGCGCGTTCGACAGACATTAATGGCCACGAATCTGGCCCCGGGCGCGCTGGTCGCCTGGAAGGTGCCAGAGGCACGGCTGAACGAGATTTTCGACTGTATGTTCCAGCAGGATCCGTTCTCGGGTCACGTTGTGATTCGGACGACGGATGAAGGGAAGACTGGCGCCCGTTACCGGCTGTGGACGACGATCAAAGTACCCAAGCCGTATTCGCTCGAGAAGCATTGCGAGTTGCTGTGCGAGAAGACGGGAGCCGAAGCGTTCAGGCTGATGCCTGCGAAGAGCATCTTCGCGTTGGGTGTCGGGCACGTTCGACGTCGGTCGATGGAGCCGGGCGATAGGGCGGAACAGCCGGCCGAGCCGCGTCAGGTGGAAGTGGTCGAGTTGTCGGACCTGGATTGGCAGGTGGTGATGGCGCTTAAGCGCGAGTTCGCACCGGCCGAGCTCCAGGATGATCCTTGGGCAAACCGCGCCGAAGAGGCGGGGCTGCCGATCGAGCAATTTTTCGAAGTTGCTGAAGATCTCCAGGCTCGAAAAGTTGTCGGCCGCTTCTCCACATTCCTCGAGCATTCGAAGGAGCTCACGACGGGCGAGCGCGTGACACGCTATAATGCGCTGTTCCACTGGGCTGTCCCCGAGGGTCGTGAGATCGAGGCCGGGCGCGAGGTGGGACGTCATCACATCATGACGCACTGCTACTGGCGCGAAGGCGGTCCCGAGTTCGGGAACGTCAACATCATGGGCGTGGTCCACGGGATGGAGCGGAAACGGGTGTTCGAGCACAAGCAAGCGATCGACGATCATCTCGCGGCGTGTGGCATCCCGTTGGGTTACACGAATGTGTTCTGGGGCGGGCGCAGCGAGATCAAGCCGTCAGAGATTTCGCCGACAGTTTACCAGGAGTGGTGTGCGTCGATTGGTGTGGATGTGGAGACGATGGAAGCGTGAACCACTAAGGCACCAAAACACGAAAAGAACAGGGCAAGCCTCGGCCGTGAAGCCGGGGCTTTTTCTATGCACAGCGGGATCGGAAGAGGGTGTAAGTCAGCCCGATCTTGTTATCGAATACACAGCCTGTTGGTCGCCGAATGTGTGGCGGACGACAGAGGCGACACTCTCGGTCGCGAAGCCAGAGCCCCAGGACTTGGGGAGAAACTGGTAGGAAATTTCCGAGTCAGAGCTGTCGTGGTGTGGGGTGATCGAGATTTGGCCAAGGAAGGCTTGATCTGATTGGCGGTGGACCGACCAGTATCGGTTGGGTCCGGAAGGTTTCAGGATCTTGTCGACAATACTGTCGATTTTGTCCTCGGATATGGGTCCCCTGAGGAACCGTCGGCCAACCGGGTCCGTGCGGAGACCGGAGAGGTGCGGTCTGTCGGCCTCTGTCGGGGGGGACGGGATGCAGCGATCGGTTAGGATGCTGGCGGAATAGGACACCGATCGTCCCCCTCGTCGCGGCGTGGGGCAAGCTTCGATACGACTCGCACAATGCTACGTAGATGCAACACCTGTTAGCTTCTCCCGTGTTGGGTCACTCAGGGTGATCGGTGCGAGTCGCCACTCTCCTTGGCCTGATCGTTGACGCGGTAGACGAAGGAAAGGATCTCGGCGATCGGCTTGTAGAGCTCGGACGGGATTTCCTTGTTCAGATCTAGCTGGGAGAGGACGGCGATCAGGTCCGGATTTTCCTGGATCGGGATGTTGTTCTCCCGAGCCAACTCGATGATCCGCTCCGCCAGCTCGCCATTACCTTTGGCCACGAGATGGGGGGCGCTGTCTTCCGGTGGGCGATACTTGAGTGCGGCAGCCGTTTTTCGAGGACTGTCCTCAGGTTCCTTTTTCGCCGCTTGATCCACGTCCGACACGTCGTCCGTTACTCGGCCGGCTCGAGCCGATGTTTGCCCATCCGGCTCTGCAAGACTTCAGGCACATCCACGCTGCCATCTTCTCGCTGGAATTGCTCCACGATCGCAGGCAACAACCGGCTCGTCGCCAAGCCGGACGCGTTGAGCGAATGGATGAACTCGTTCTTGCGCGTGTCCTCACGCTTGAATCGGATGTTCCCACGACGCGCCTGATAGCTGTGCGCGTTCGAAGCCGAACTGACCTCTTTGTACTCCGCCATACTCGGGATCCAGACTTCGATGTCGTAGGTCTTTGCCATCGAGGCGCTGCAATCACGAGCCGCCAGCTTCGAGACCTGGTAGTGAAGACCCAGCCCCTTTACCAGTCGCTCCGCTTTCTCGATTAATTCTTCAAGCGCCGCATCCGAATCTTCGGGACGTGTGAACTGGAAGATTTCGACCTTGTTGAACTGATGAGACCGAATCATCCCACGCTCGTTCGCGCGGTAGCTCCCGGCTTCCTTCCGGTAGCACGGCGTGTAGGCGAAGTACTTCTTCGGTAGCTCAGCTTCGGTCAGCACTTCACCGCGATGGAAATTGATCAGAGCGGTTTCGGACGTCGGTAAGAGGAAGTGCTTGGAATCTTCCCCATCGTCTCCCTGGATGTGGAAGACGTCGTCCCTGAACTTGGGGAACTGACCAGCGGCGAACCCGCACTCTTCGATCAACAGATGGGGCGGGAGGACCATCTCATAGCCGTCCTTGAGATGCTCGTCTATGAAGTAGTTGAGGAGCGCCCACTCGAGTCTGGCTCCGTCGCCGCGATACAAGACAAACCCGTTGCCACCCATCTTGACGCCGCGTTCGTAATCGATCAGGCCAAGACTCGTGGCGAGGTCGACGTGATCTTTCGTCTCGAATGAGCTGAGGTCAGGTTTCTCGCCAAAGGTCCGAATGACTTCATTGGATTCCTTGTCGCCGGCAGGTACATCATCAGCGGGAATGTTCGGAAGACCCTCTAGGAAGGTTTTGATCGAGGCTTCTACATCCGTAAACGTGGACTCCAGATCCTTGATCCGAGTCGAGACTTCACGCATCTCCTGCTGGATCTCGGTCGTGTCCTTGCCCTCTTTCTTCAACGCGGGTATTTCGGCGGAGACCTTGTTGCGTTTCTCCCGCAGCGCGTCGATTTCGGGGATCGCTTCGCGTCTCTGCTGATCCCACGAGAGCAGTTCGTCGAAACTCAGTACGTCCATCCGCTTGAGCAGCGCGTTCTTCACGCCATCGGGATCCTGCCGGATGAGGTTGATGTCTAGCATTGTTGACTCCTGAATGTCCTGGTCACTTGATGGATATCGCGTCGCTTCGACCCAGCCGCGTGAGCAGTGCGGCTATCTGGACGGCCTGCTCACGATCCATCCGTTCGAGTACGTGTTTAAGGTCTGTGTCGTCCAACTCAACGAGTATCTGGACCGCTTCGCCAGCGGTCAAGTTTCCGCACTGCCGCGCCAGTTGATCGAGCTTCCGCTCCCGCATCTGGATACGCCGGTTGAGTCGCCGCTGCATTTCCGCCTTGAGCAGCTTCATCTCGTCCTGTTCGACCCGCAGGTTCTTCTGTGTAGCCCTTCCTGGTGCCCGTGTCGGTTTCGCGGGGGCCTGCTTCCCCACGTCGATGTTTTTCGCCTTTGGCGATGGTTCGGGAACGGGGGCAGGAGCTACCTGTTCCAGCGCCGATTGCGGTGGTTCTGGTTCCGGAACAACAACCGGCGGCTCAGGGGCTCTGTCGGGTGGGGGCTCCGCCACCTCAGGGAGGGGGATCTCAGGCGCTGCGGCAATCGTGCTTTTCTGCGTCTGAAGCGCTGCCTTATTGGCTTTTGGCGACCAGAACAGCAGGATCATCGCCGTAATCACCACGGCGAATGAGCCAAACATTCCCAGAACCACAAGTGTGGCGGTGCGAAAGTTCATTCGTTCCCACGACTTCAGCGGCCGATCGAGCAGATTTCAGTGGGGAGATTTCTGCAGCTGCTGATCAGTCGAAGAGACCCAGAGGACCGACAGATCGGCATATTGTGCCGGATTTTTCGGCCGTGTTGGCGATTTTCGACGAATTATTCCAATATCGAAGTGTTCGGGCGTTCGGTCGGGGAGGGCGGCTAAGGGCATAACCCGTTGATTCATAAGGCAAAGTCGGGAAAATCGCTGGTTGAACCGAGTATGGCACAGAGATTGCGGACAAAAGACGTGACCATTCAAGACCACCGTCAAGAGAGGATAAGACAATGGTTGCCAACGTCGATATGAAGAGAAAAGACGAACTTGCCTATCTGGCCCTTTATTATGCGATTATTGGGAATGACGAGCGTTCGGAGATGATCCGCCGCGTGGTTCGCCGTCTCGAGGGCAAGCGCGTTGACGCTACACCGGAACTGGTTGCCGTCGAAGCGTAGTCTCAGCAGACCTAAGCAAGACCGTTAATCAAGTCGCAGATTCGCTCGATGTCCCCATCCGCAAGCTCGGGATAGAGAGGCAGCGAGAGGATTTGCTCGGATGTCTTCTCGGCGATAGGGAACTCACCAGCCTTGTGCCCGAAGTCGGCGAACGCCGGCTGAAGATGCAGGGGCGTCGGATAGTGCACGATCGTCGGAATCCCCTCCGCGCTTAGCCTGTCCGTTATGGCTTTTCGAATCGGTGTCCGAATCACGTAGTAGGTATGGACGTGACGAAATCCGTCAGCTTCGACGGGTGTCGATGCGACCGTGTCCGACAGCAGGCTTGAATAGAGCCTCGCCTTTCTCCTCCTGATCTCGATCCACTCCTCCAAGTGCTTGAGCTTTACGTCCAGCACCGCCGCCTGTATGCCATCCATTCGGTAGTTGAAGCCTGACCTCGCGTGCTGGTAGTGGTCTGTCCGACCGTGATCCGCCAGGCTGCGCAGTCGGTTGGCAAGGTCCTCGTCCGCTGTGATGATCCCACCCGCATCCCCAAACGCGCCCAGAATCTTTCCCGGATAAAAACTGAATGTCGCAGCGAGACCGAACTGTCCCGCTCGTTTGCCCCTGTGCTCCGCGCCGTGTGCTTGAGCGGCATCTTCCAGGACATACAGACCGTGCTTCTGGGCAATCTCGAGTATGGGGTCCATATCCGCGATCAGACCGTACAGATGAACGGGCACGATCGCTTTTGTATTCGGGGTTATCGCGTTTTCCAGTAAGCCTGGGTTCAGGCTCAACGTCATGTCGTCGACATCAAGTAACACGGGGGTCGCGCCAGTCTGAACGATCGCTTCAGCAGTCGCGATGAAGGTGTTGGTCACGGTGATGACTTCGTCACCCCGGCCGATGTCGAGCGCTTCCAGCAACACGTGAAGCGCAGACGTGCCGGAGCTGACGCCGACCCCGTGCGCGACGCCTTGGTAGGCGGCGAAGGATTTCTCGAATTCGGTGACAAAAGCCCCGCCGGCGAAAGCGGCGCGATTGATCACACTCTGGATGGCGTCGTCGATTTCGGGTTTGATCGACTCGTACTGTGCGACGAGGTCTATGAAGGGGAGGGTGGGAGCTGCAGTGGCCATGCGTTACTCGAGGATCTCCTGGATGTTGTATTTCTCTTCTGGGTTGCTGGCACGCGCGACCATGTCACCGATCAGACCCGTGCAGATGACCTGGAATCCAAGGACGGTCAGGAGGGTTCCTAGCGAGAGCAGCGGATATCGATGCTGAATCGATCCCGTCCGGAGCCAGAGGGATGCGATATAGGCATTGATGGCCATCCCGGCACCTGTCAGGCCGACACCAAGGACGCCGAAGAGATGGAGCGGGCGGCCCATGTAGCGGCCTAGATACATGACGGTGAGCAGGTCGAGAAAGCCTTTGAAGAGCCGACTCCACCCGTATTTGGTGACCCCGAATTGCCGCGCGTGATGCTGGACGGGAATTTCGGAAACGGTGTAGCCTTCTAGGCCTGCGAGGACGGGGATGTAGCGGTGCAGCTCGCCATAGATTTTGACATCCTGCGTGACCTCCCGGCGATATCCCTTGAGACCACAGTTGAAGTCGTGGATGTCGATCCCCGAAACGCGTCCTGTTACCCAGTTGAAGAACTTCGAAGGCACGGTCTTTCCAAGTGGATCGTGCCGCTTCTTTTTCCAGCCTGAGACGAGATCGTATCCCTCTTCCAGCTTTGCGATCAGGTTCGCGATTTCGGCCGGATCGTCCTGCAGATCTGCGTCCATTGTGATGACATACTTGCCCCTGACCCGGCTGAACGCAGCGGAGTAGGCTGCGGCTTTGCCGAAGTTTCGCCTGAATCGGATGATCTTGACGGCATCGCTCTTCTCGCGGAGTTCACGAAGCACGGCCATAGACTGGTCTGTGCTGCCATCGTCGATGAAGATCGCCTCGTAGCTCAGACCGAGGTCCCCGACCGCATCCTGGATCTTCTGAAACAGGGGTCGGAGACTCTCCTCTTCATTGAGGAGTGGAATGACTATGGAAAGGTCCAGACTAGCTGACATGCTCGCCCGATCATTTTGGGTGTGAGACAGCCCTATTCAGGGGATGAAGGTATCAAATAACCGAATGTGACTCAAGCGGTTACCTGTTTCGAGCCTCCGTCAGAGCTGGCTTCGGCGCCGGTCGGCCAAAGTAGATTAGCCCCCCTATCAGGCTGACCGCCGAGAGGAGAGAGATCCATCTGCAGGTCTGTGCGAGGCTGTCGTGATAGGTCAGCGTAACCGTATGCTTGCCGGCAGGAATGTCGATTGCCTGCCAGACATAGTTTGCCCGTTGGACTGATACTGGTGAACCGTTGAGCGTCGCCGACCAGTAGGGATGGTAGTTCTGGCACACCACCAGTGTCCGCGGCTGAGCCGCATGAACCTGGAGTTTGATCACACCCGTACGCGCATCGAATGCGCTGACGGCTACCGTTTCCTTTGCAGAAACAGGTCTGCCTGATGTGGTTCCGGACGCAGCTTCCAGGATGACCTGGCTTGCAGCGTCGAACTCGGACGAGGTTAGCATGGCCATTGCCGCATCCTCATCGGGGACCGTCACGGTCTCCCCGACGAGGTAGAAGAACGGCCGGGCATTTCCGTTTCGGAACGTGTAGACGTTGCGTTCGTTCGCCACCGCCTCTACGCCAGGACGAAGCTGGACACTGCCTTCAGTTTCACCCGGCAGGGCGAGCGCAGGCAGCACGGCTCTCAACTTCTGTGCACCGATCGCGACATACTTGACGTTGAGTGCGTTCAGCAGTCGGTAGGTTTCCTCACCCCGTCCATCGATAAGGCCTCGCAGCAAGTAGTCGGTGACTCGGTCATATCGTCTGAGTATGAACGGCTCGTGGTAATCGACCGTGAGCAGGTCGATGCTCTCAGGCAGTTGAACGTCGCTGGCAGGTATCCAGGTCCGATGGTAGTCGGTGTCCGACTCGAGGATGTTGAGCGTCTGAGGGATGTAGACGTTCGGGTCAGGGAACCGGTCTGGATCCACATACTTGAGATACTGCTTGTCGATTCGCCAGGTATCGATGAACAGGATCGGCAGTAGAGCGAGGAGGAACGTCTGCGCAGGAATCCGTTTCTGCACTCTGAGGTAGATCAGACCGGTAAGCAAGGCAACCCAGAGGAATGCGAGGCCGGCACCAGTAGATAGGCTCGGGAGGTTCGCCGTCGCGACAGCTAGCTTCTCTTTCGGGATGTCCGACCAGAAAACGCTTGTCCACGTCGAAAGCGTTGCTTCAGGCGAGATGGCCAGGATACCGAAGAGCGCAGCGGCGCCTCCTCCTCCGTAGAGCAGGGCTTTCTCCGGGATCGAATCGTCGCCGTCCAGCAACTTCTCCAGACTGAACGCGGCAAGGATGACAGCCGGGAAGGCGAATAGGAAGGCGATCATTCCCGGCGTTCTGAGGACATTCATCCCCGGGACGAAATGATAGAAGAACGCGAAGACCGGGGTATACGGGCCGAGCGCATAAGCCGCCGTGATGACGGCGAGGGCAAGGAGCGGGAGTACGCGCGGGTCTGTTCGGACCCGAGCGATCGCCACGACTGCGAGGAAGAAGACGGCGATCCCAAAGTACTCGGCGTTCAGTTTAAGCTGGTTGCGCCCCCAGTAAAGGTTCTCTTTTTCGTGTGGCTTGTAGAAGTGCACATACTCCGGAATCAGGAGCGAGGCCATTTCCTCCGGATGCAGAGCCCACGACCGCGCGTACTCGATCGAGACGCCCTGTCCCTTGTCGCCAGCGCGTCGGGATTCGGTCTTTGTGTATTTGTAGGCCGGGAATGTTCCGACAGCGCCGACCGCAAGCCCCAAGATGATTCCCGATGCAGCCAAGGCCGAGCGAACGGTCGCAAGGCGTATATCTCGCTCGTTGAGGTAGTCTTGGATCAGTCGGATCGCGAACAGAATGCCCAGACCGATGAGCGCGTAATAGAGCATCTGCAGATGAGGGGTGTAAATGCCACCTGCGACGCCAGCGGCCAGCACGAAGACCCAGACCGGTTTTCGCGTGTCCATCAGCCGATAGAGTGCCCAGACCATCAGGGGCAGGAGCCCCATGACGAGCATCTTGCCTTCCTGTCCCGGATAGATGAAGGTCAGCAGCGTGGGTGAAGAAGCATAGGCGAGACCGGAGAAAGCCGATGTCGTCCGGCGCAGGCCGAAGCCTTGAATGCAGAGGTAAGTGAAGTAACCGGCGAACAGCGTGGCGAAGACGTATCGCCAACCGAGGTATCGATGGTAGGTCGTGAAGACGTAAATCGGGTAGAGTGGAAAGTACTTGGGCTGGCGGAAGCCTGAGACCGGTGTTCCGCCCAAGTAACGGTCCCAGTTCTCGGGAGCGAGATCGGCGATCTTTTCGGCGGCGGGCTGCTTTCCGAGGTAGAATTCCATCCTCGTGTCTAGGCCCTGCATAACGTCGCTTGAGAACAGGAACCCCGCAAAGTAGACGATCGTAAAGACGGCGAACAGGAGAGGGGGCGCCCACGTCGGGGTCAACCATCGTTCAAAGACGATGTTCTCAGGCGTGTCCTTCGATGCGGGCTGCTTGCTCATAGACCCCTTATGCCTCAACGACCTGGTTGTACACGGCCTCCTGGGCGAACGCTATCTGATCCCACGTGAACTGATTCGCCCATTCTCGGCCCTGTCGCCCAAGCCGGGACCTCATCGCATCGTCCTCGATCAGCGTTCGCATTGCATCAGTGATCTGATCGATGTTTTCGGACTCGGCCAGCAGTCCGGTCTCCCCATCCCGCACAGCGTCCATCAGGCCGGGGATGCGGGTGCCGACGATTGCTTTGCCGGCAGCCGATGCCTCGATCGCGGCAATGCACCACCCCTCGTAGCGAGACGGTGCTACGTTGAACAGGCTGTTGCGATACAATTCGGTACGTCTGTTCGTGTCGACGGGACCCGTGAATTCGACCCGATCTGAGATGCCTACTTTCTCCACCAGCGCCTCGAGTTCGGCCATTCGCTCGGCTGTCCCTCGTCCACCGATGACGAGCCGAACCTCAGGCGCCTTCAATCGGCCGAATGCTTCGAAGAGCAGGTCCAATCCCTTTGTATAGGTATCGAGCCTGCCGAAGTAAAGAATGTAGTCCCCGTCGACAGGGTCATCGATGAAACAGCTTCTGTCCACGCCCGTGTATACGAGTCGAAGGCCATCTGGTCGCCCACGTACGGATGCGATCCGCTCCATCACGCTGGGTGATATGGAGATGATGTCGTCGTAGGTCCGCAAGGTTTCCGTCTCGATGAGGGCCGCGGCGTGGCCGATCAGCCCCTGTTTCTCAGAGGCGTGCTCCTGCATGACGTGGAAGCATTCGAGGAGACTGCCCGATCTCTTGTGCTCGGATGCGATGAGCGGGGCGAAGGCCGAGAAGGAGTAGACCCAAAGGTCAGGATCCGCTCCGGATACGAACTGGCTGGCCGCTGCCGAATAGGCGATCCGGCTGATTGCGTAGGATCGTTCACTTCCGACCCTCACAATCCGCACGCCATCTCTGTGTTCCTTCACGGGTGCACCCGGATATCGACCGCTGAGGATCGTGATCTCGTGACGATCGGCGAGCTGTTTGCAGATTTCGAGCGTCCGAAAAGCGCCGCCACCGCCAAGCCACGGGTTATCAACGTCGTCGTATATCGTGTGAAGTATTCTCATCTTGCTCACGATCTACACGTCACCCGGATTTGGGTTCAAACTGTCGGTCGTCGAGTGTCCTTCGAGTAGCGGAATGGTCACGACGAGGCCACCGGAGGCTTCCACGATCTCACGTCCCACGACTTGATCGATCGTGTAATCTCCACCCTTGACGAGTATATCGGGTTCGAGTGAACGGATCAAGATCGTCGGGGTGCCTTCCTCGAATACGATGATCCTGTCGACACACGAGACATCCCCCAGTTTGGCGAGCCGGACTTCGAGGTTGTCAACCGGCCGATCCTGTCCTTTGAGCCTTCGAACGGAGTCGTCACTGTTGAGTGCAACTACGAGGATGTCCCCGAGCTTTGCAGATTCGACCAGTAGATGGATATGCCCGGGATGGAGAAGATCGAAGCAGCCGTTGGTCAGGACCACGGATCGTCCCGCGGCAGCGTGACCTGCTCGTTCGCACAGAAGGACTGGAAGCTGAACGAGCTTTGAACCGTCTGCCTGCAGTTTAGAGGACACCCTTTGTGGACGGGATGCCCTGTTCAGTCGGGTCGATGGTGACTGCGGTCCGGACAGCGCGCGCGACGGCCTTGAAGATGGCCTCGACGCTGTGGTGGGCGTTCGACCCGCGGATGAGGTCGATGTGGAGGTTGATCCGAGCGTGATCGGAAAGGCTTCTGAAGAACTCTTCAGCCAGCGCCGAAGGGAAGCTGCCAATCATCTCCTCTTCGAAGTTCGCGTTGAACACGAGGTAGGGTCGACCGGAGAAGTCGACGGCCGCACGTGCCAGCGCCTCGTCCATGGGGATGTAGGCCGATCCAAATCGCGTCATGCCGGCCTTGTCACCGATCGCTTCTGCAATCGCCTTTCCGAGACAGATCCCGACATCCTCGATCGTGTGGTGCGCATCGACCTCAAGATCACCCTTGCAGACAACGTCGAGATCGAGTCGCCCATGACGACCGAGGGCGGTGAGCATGTGATCGAAAAAGCCGATTCCCGTTTGCGTGTTGCACGTGCCCTGACCGTCGACTGTCAGCGAGAGCCGAATGTCTGTTTCCGTTGTTTTGCGATCGATGCTGGAGGTGCGTGACATGGTCTATCCGAATGTGGCGGCCGGCTCGGGAAGCGTCCTGCCGATCCGATCGACTTCGTATCCGAAGCCTGCCCCTGTGACTGTGGTCAGGTCGAGGACGCCGTTTTCTCGTTTATAGATTCCCGGATGAACGCTCGCTTCAAGGAGTGACGCGTCCGGGTAGAACTGCATGCTATTTGTTTCTAGGCCCATCACGGTTCCGACGTGACCGGCCAGCAACGTGTGCGTGATCTGGGCGAGCATCGGGTTCGTCAGGTCCTGGACCATCAGGCCCATCCCGTGTGCGCGCGCCCAGCACATCGACAGGATCGCGACGGTCTGTGTTTTGCAGGTTTTGAGCGCGACCCCTGTCCATCCCCGGTTCCGCCCGATGTCGAGGAGACGCCAGTCGTGGGCGCTCTCATCCATATACAAAGGTTTGCGAGCGGACACGCTGTGAGCGTCGATCGGGTTCGCCTCCAGGTCGTAAGGGAACGGCTGTTCCACATACAGAATCCGCTGATAGGTCCGCGGATGATCCTGGAGGAGCCGGTCGAGGAGGTCGTTCACATACTCCGTGGATTCGACAGTACAGTTGAAGTCCGTGCACAGCCAATCCACGTCGTATTCCTCGGCAATCTTGCCGATGTTCACGATTCGATCGTAGTCCCAGCCTTCCTCCTGGCCGGTCAGCTTAATCTTAAGACAGTTGAGCCCGTCCCGTCGAATCCAATCGTGAAGGACGATCGGGTAGTCGTCATCGGGCTCGTCACCGGTTCGCTCGTCATCGCTCAGAAGGTCGTTGCCGCCAACTGCGTGCCATGCGGGAACGGTGGCCAGCCGTTCAGTTACGAGAAAGTCCGATGGGAAGCGGCCGGTGAATTCGGCCTCGGAGTCGCGGCTCGGAGACAGGTATGCGGATAGGTCTCGGTTCAGGTGCTCGTCACTGTAGGTGTCGTAGATCGATGCGTCGAGCAGATTCCCGTATGCGTCGTGTACAGCCAGGTCGAAGACCGAGTTGCACACGAGCGCAGCCAGCCAGGGCATCGATTCCTGACGCTCATCGTTCAGGGCCTCGAGTTCACCAAGGAGGGCGTCTGTCAGGAAGGCGTGTCCCACCTCCATCGGGTGACCCCAGACGTCGAATGCCGCCCAGGCCTTTCCGAGCCGCTTACACATCTCGATCATCACGTCCTGACGGTGGGCGAATGTCTGGCTGCTCGGCCACGCCCAGGCTGCGCTCAGCGGCGCCTCTCCCCATCCAGTCGCCCGCTCGCCGGACCGATTTTCGGCTTCGACTCGAGCGCGCACGCAGACGACGCTCTTGAGTTCCTCGGTGCCGAATCGGTATGGGATTCTCGTCTCGACCGGAAGGCAGTAGAGGGTAACCGCTACTGGTTTGATGTCGGTCAGTTTGCTCATTCGAGAATCGATCGCATTCCGGTCAGGAATGCATCATTTTCCTGCCCGGTTCCGATGCACACGCGAAGACCCTTCTCCAGGCGCGGGTATTTCGAGACGTTTCGGATCAAGACGCCTTTCTCCGCCAGTTGCTCAAAGACCATTCCGGGGTCCTCGACCTCGAACAGGATCAGGTTGGCTTTCGACGGGTAAGGTGTCACGCCATCCATCTCTGTGAGTGCATCGTATACGCGGTCCCGTTCCTTCAGGATGTAGGCCACGTTCTGATTGATGATGCCACGATGCTGGAGAAGCTCGATCGCTGCGATACGAGAGAATAGGTTGATGTCAAAGGGCAGCTTGATCTTGTGGACCTGTCCGACGAGATCCGGGCTCGCGATCAGACAACCGATGCGGATCCCCGCGGCGCCAAAAGCCTTCGAGAGCGTCTTCAGGACGATCAGGTTCGAGTGGTCGGCGAGCAGGTCGAGGGCCGTATGGTCGCTGAACTCCGCGTAGGCTTCGTCGATGATCACGATCGCGTTCGTCGCCGACAGCAGGTCCTCGAGCGCCTCGTTCGAGATGTCGCATCCCGTCGGGTTGTTCGGCGAGCAGATGATGACGGCCGATACCCCCGATGTGGATGCCTGGGTGAGCGCGTCGATGTCGTAGCCATACTGGTTCGTCAACGGGACGTAGACAGGATCACCGCCCAGGATCTCGGTGAACTGACCGTATAGCGAGAAGCTCGGTGACGGGATGGCGACACGGACCCTTTTACTGACGATCGCGTTCAGGGTGTGCTGCACGATCGAGTTCGAGCCATTGGCGACCAGGACCTGTTCCGGCTGCACACCGACGAAGGAAGCCACGGCGTCGACCAGGTCCGAAGGCATCGGCTCCGGGTAGCGAGACCAGGCCTGTGCGCGCACCTTCTCGAGGATCACGTCCTTCAACTCGTCGGGGACGTCGAAAGGGCTCTCGTTCTGGTTCAGCTTGACCGGGCAGTCGTATGCCGTCAGGTGATACCCGTCGATGGCTCGGACCTCTGGTCTTATGTGCTTTTTCGGATCGCTCACTCGTCTTCCGGGGTCTGCAGCCTGACGCGAATCGCGTTGGCGTGGCCATCCAAACCTTCTGCTTCAGCCATCTGGATGATCGCGCCTGCAGACTTTCTGAGTCGTTCGTTCGTGTACGATACGATCGAGATGTCTTTCAGGAACGTGTCGACGCCCACGGAAGACGCGTATCGCGCCGCCCCGGCTGTCGGCAAAATGTGGTTCGTTCCTGCGAAATAGTCGCCAACAGGTTCGCTCGAGGCGGGTCCAAGGAAGACGGCTCCCGCGTGTCGAACGCCCTTCTGCAGTTCCCAGGGGTCTTCGACGATCATCTCCACGTGCTCGGGGGCGATCTCGTTGACGAGGTCGACCGCTTCACCGAGATCCTTTGTGATGACGATCGCCCCATAGCGAGACAGGGCACGCTCTGCATCTTCACGATGGGACAGATCGGCCAACTGACGTCGGAGTTCGTCCGACACGGCTGCTGCGATGTTCGGATCCGGGGTGACGCACACGGCGGCCTCATATCCACTCCCGTGCTCCGCTTGGGAGAGCATGTCGGCCGCTACGTGTCTCGAGTTCGCCGTGTGGTCCGCGACGACGACGATCTCACTCGGTCCGGCGACCATGTCGATATCGACCCGTCCAAAAACCTTCTTCTTGGCGATCTGAACGACTGGATGTCCGGGGCCTGCGAGCTTGTCCACGGGCGTGAACGTCTGAGTACCAAAGGCGAGAGCGGCGACAGCCTGCGCGCCGAAGGCGCGGTAGACTCTGTCGACCCCAGCGATTTTTGCAGCGGCCAGGACGGCCGGATGGATGTCTCCATCGGCCTGCGGGGGTGTGGCGACAGCGATGTGTGAGCATCCGGCGATTTTGGCCGGAATAGCAGCCATGAGTAGTGTGGAGAATAGCGGTGCGCTCGCACCCGGGACGAGAAGTCCGACCCGCTCGATCGGGACAATCCGTTTCCCGAGCGTAACGCCATCTCCATCGTCAACGGACCAATCCTCTCGCTTCTGGTTCTTGTGGAACCGGCGAATGTTGTCTGCGGCCGCCTGGATTACCTCGATCAAGGCGGGATCAGCGGAGCGCGCCGCGCGGTCCAGTTCGTCAGGGGTGACGACCAGCTGTTCGGGCGTCAGGTCTACGCCATCAAACTCTCGCGTGAACGTGAGGACGGCCTCATCTCCGTTCGACACGACTTCCGATATGATGCGTTCGACAGAGGACTCGAGTTCGGGTGTGAACTCGATCTGGCGGGCCAGAATATCTGTGAGCTTGGGATCCTGCGCGTCGGGCGCGTAGCGGATGGGGGAGAGCACGGCAGTCTAGTAGATGACTTTGTTCAGCGGATATTCGATGATGCCCTCAGCGCCGGCATCCATGAGATTGGGAATGATGTCGCGCACGGTGCTCTCGTCAACGATCACCTCGATCGCGACCCACTCGTCGTCGAGCAGGTTGGATATGGTCGGGTTGTTGAGCGCCGGGAGCTGGTTGACGACCTTGCCGAGGTTGTCTCGTCGGAGGTTCATCTTGAGTCCGACCTTATCTTCGGCTTGGAAAGCGCCGACGAGCAGGGTGGCGATGCGGCTCGTCTTCTCACGCTTCCACGTATCCTCGTAGGCCTCTTTGTTCATGATCAAGCGTGCTGTGGTCTCCAGCATCGTATCGATCACCCGAAGCCTGTTGGCCCGGAGCGATGATCCCGTCTCGGTGATCTCGACGATCGCGTCGACCATTCCGGATTGTTTGACCTTGGCCTCGGTCGATCCGAAAGAGTACTCCACTTCGGCCTCGACGTTCTGGTCGAAGAGCCACTTCCGGGTGACGTTGACCAGCTCCGTCGCGACGCGCTTTCCTTCTAGGTCTGCGATCGACTGGATCGGAGATTCTTCAGGGACAGCGACCACCCACCGTGCGGGTCTTGCCGTCGTCTTACTGTACGCGAGTTCAGCGATTTCCACGACGTCAGCCTCGTTGTCCATGACCCAATCCAGTCCGGTCAGGCCGATGTCCAGTACGCCGCGGGCGACATACCGAGCCATCTCCTGCGCGCGGAGCAGCAAACCTTCGAGTTCAGGATCATCGATCGAGGGGACGTATGATCTGGGGTTGACACGGATCCGATACCCGGCTCGTGCAAAGAGACCGATCGTGGAGTCCTGGAGGCTGCCGGATGGCAGGCCAACTTTCAGGCTTGGCACTGTGTGCTCCTTCAGTCAATCACGCTTAAACGACACGAAAGTCAGAGACTGACAAGATACACGTTTTGTTTCCTGCGCGGTGAATTTATGGGCGTCAGGAGGAGGCGCCGAGGGCTAGGAGTCGCCTAGCGGGTTTGGATCTCGAGGGAGGCGATTAGGCCGTTTAGCGAGTTGTGGATCTCGCGGAAATGCTTGTTCTCTTTGAAGTCGGGAATCAGTTCCCAGCGGTCGTACTCGTATGTGTCACGCGAGTATTCTGCAGGATCGTAATAGAACTTCATCCCGAATGCCTCAATCTCGGGATGTTCGCCCTCAGCCGGCTTTGACAGTTCGACACGCACGATCTTGCCCAGGATCTGGATCCGCATCGGCACTTCCTTCGGCTGGTAGATTTCCGTCTCGCGGTTGAATCGCAGCTTCGGGTAGAAATTGAGCAGGTAGCACGTGCTCTGGAGCACGTGGATCTGTTCTTCCAGGTCCATCAGGCCGTAGTCTTCGCCGAGCACATACTCGAGGAAACCGCGGCTCGAATCCATCTTGATACCACCGATGCTGAAGTCTGCGAGTTCGACGCTGTAGCCAGCCTCTTTCCGGATTTCACCATTCGTGCGAACGGTGATGTTCTCCATTCCGATTCGGGTCACCTCGGAGATGAGGTCGTAGTACTCGGTCGGGGTATCTGAACTCACGCGGGTGTGGAAGCTCAGCACGACCTCGTCCGCGTTGGCCAGGCTGGTCGGATCCTTCTTGTCGGCCGAGAAGAGCGGCGGCTTACGTATGTAGAACTGCGAATCTTCCTTGGATGTTTCGAGACCCAGCACGTCAGAACTCCCGAGGTCCAGCAGAGCCACCTTGTTCGTTCGGTCTTCCATGAACGGCTTACCGACGAAGACGACGCGAGACTCACGCGGGTTCAGCCGGATCGAGTTCTTCATGAAATTTACGACGTCTTCCGGCGTCGGTTCATCGAGCTCGATTTCGTCGGAGAAGGCGATCGTGCGGAGATCGGCCAGTTTCGGCGGTAGTGGGCCTTCGTCAGGGAAGGTGATGTCCGTCTTGGTGACGAAGAGGTCGAACAGGATCTGGCTGTAGACGCGACGCTGACCGCTACCGCCAACCTTGTGAGAGTAGCGCAGGAACTGTCGTTTCTCCTGCTTCCGGATGTTGCCCACCGGTCGGAGCATGTAGGCGCTTGGGATGCGGGGCGCCATGTCGTCCATCAGGTGCTCGGGAAACCGTACGCGACCCATGACTTTGCAGTCGACAGTGTGCGGGATGCCCTTGAACAGATAGCATAGGTGGACGATCTCACCCTTGCCCGTGAACTTGGACTGGTCCTCTGACTTCAGCCGATCAGGCGTACTGATGTAGAACGCCTTGTTCTGTACAAGCACCTCTTCCCCGTGCTTGAACACGAAAGCGCGGTCGAGATCCTCGTCTGCCTCCTCGCCGTTGCTGAGCTTTAGCAGGCTGCAGTTGACGTAGTTCGGCCCCATCTGAGCAAAATTCGACAGGATCTTCTCGAGGGCGTTCTTCCGCCGATTGCCGCCACCCTTTTTAAAGGGATTGAACATTTCCGACTATTTGCCTCTTCGCGACGGGCCTAAGCTCCAATTTTTATGAGGCTTAGGCAGAATTCGGGAAACAGTACTATCATGAAATTTGTTTGTCAATCACATTAACCCCTCGGATAGGCTTGGTTGACACACCCGTGGGGTCAAGCCTAAGTTTTCGAATCCCGAAGGTTGCGAAATATGCGAATCTGCGGCCACTTTTCATGTGTCCCATTACACACCCGGCCGAAACTGTCCCATATCGTCCAATGCGGCGGGAAGTGAATAAATCATTTTTTTAAACAATATTGGGAATAGAGCTCCATGGCGCTGATTGGCATTATGGCGGACAGTCACGACAACAAAGCGGGCGTTCTGGCCGCAACCCGCGTCTTTAGAGATCGGCAGATCGAGCTACTTCTCCACGCAGGTGATTATATCGCGCCCTTCAACGCGGGGTGGATGGCTGACGTCGGTGTGCCCATGATTGGTGTGTTCGGCAATAACGACGGTGAGAAATTCGGGCTCGTGGCGCGGTTTTCAGATCTCGGCGAGATCCATCGGGCCCCGTATAGGTTCGAACACGCCGACCACAAGTTCCTGATGCTTCACGAACCCGATGAGGTCGCTGCGCTCGCTGCGAGCGGCTTCTATGACGTCATTGTGTATGGGCATACCCACGAGATCGACATACGGGAGGGCGAGACCCTGGTGATCAACCCGGGCGAGACGGGCGGATGGACCACGGGTCGATCGACCGTGGCGCTCCTGGATACCGCATCGATGTCCGTCGAGATCATCGACCTTGACGTGTGAACCGGTTTCGTCACGCGCTCCTGCGACTGCGATCCCGGGGGCGAGGTGCACGGATCCGAAGGCCGCTTCGAAGTCGGACTCCCAGGTAGTGATGCTTGGCCGTATACGCGCAGTTTGCTGTGAGCGGCCGCCTATCCTCTTTCGCAAACGAACCCTCGAAAGTTCCCGCGTATGAGTCCAGGGCCTTGCGCGGTCAGAAGGCTCCCCAACGGTTCGAGTGGCGGGGTTATTTGTATCACGTGGTCGACACGGCCGCGGTTTGGTATGATAGCAGGAAGCGCTTCCGCTCTAATCCTTCGTTCGGCCGCGCCTACTTCACGGTAACCACCGCTGACGGCCGGCAGTTTCAGCTCTCCTACAAGCCGTCTCCTAAACGTCGCGAGAACGGAACTTGGACAGTTTATCGCCGGGTCACATATCGTCCTTCTTCAAGGTCGACCGACGCCGCGCCCAGACGGAGCTGAGAGAGGCACTCGATCATCTGCCCAGAGCGCCTGGCGTCTACCTCATGCGGGATTCCGGCGGCAAGATCATCTACATCGGCAAGGCGAAGTCCCTCCGCAACCGCGTAAGATCTTACTTCACCCCCAGAGCATTTGACGGCCGCGGCCAGTTTATGGCGCTAGTCTCGAACGTGCGCGAAGTCGAGTATATCGTCACTGATTCCGACCGTGAAGCCCTGATCCTCGAGTCCAACCTGGTCAAAGAGCACAAGCCTCGCTACAACATCACGCTCAAGGATGACAAGAAGTACCCCTACATCAAGGTAACAGCCGAACCTTTCCCCAGGATCATCATTACGCGCGATTTGGAAAAGGACGGCGGTCAGTATCTGGGGCCATACACGAACGTCAAGGCGATGCGGAACGTGCTGAACCTGATGCACAAGTTGTTCCGCGTGCGGAGCTGCGACTATGCCCTTCCGAACAAGAATGTTCGGTTGTGCATCGACTACGAGATCGGTCGATGCGACGGACCGTGTGAGGATCTGATCAGCAGTGCGAACTACAAGAAGCTGATCGGGGAGGCCGTGATGTTTCTGACGGGTCGCCGCACCCGGGTTGCGCGAATCATGCGCGAAGAAATGGAGCGGGCGTCAGAGGAACTGCGTTTCGAGGAGGCAGCCATCTTTCGGGATCGTCTGGATGCGCTCGAACGCGTGACGAACCGGCAGAAGATGATGTCGCAGGATCAGTCGGACTGGGACCTGATCGCCATCGCGAGAGAGGATGACGAGGCGTGTGGCGTCGTCATGGAGATCCGTGAGGGGAGGCTGATCGGCAGACAGCACTACTTCGTCGGTGGCGTTCTGGACGCCCCTGAATCGGAAGTCCGGTCGTCTTTCGTCCGACTTTTCTACCTGACTGCCTCCTTCGTTCCGAGGGAAGTGTATGTGTCCGGTTCGGTAGACGATCAGGAGACCATCCAGGAGTGGCTGGACGAACGGGCCGGCGGAACGGTTACGATCAAGGTCCCCCAGCGTGGTGACAAGGCCCAGCTGATGAAGATGGCCCAGAGTAACGCGGGACTTTTGCTTACGGAACGACGTCTGAAGCGCGAGAATCGTAAGCAGCAGGTGCCGGCCTCGGTGTCTTCGCTCCAACGAGATTTGAGGCTGGAGAGCGCTCCGCGACGGGTCGAGGCGATGGATATCTCGAACATCCAGGGTCGTGATCCGGTGGCGTCGGTCGTCTGTTTTGTGGATGGACGGCCGTCGAAGAAGAACTACCGACATTACAAGATTACGGGGATCGAGGGGCCGAACGATTTTGCGATGATGCACCAGGTTGTGACGCGTCGCTTTCGGCGCCTGAAGGAAGAGGGGCAGCCGTTTCCTGACTTGCTCCTGATCGACGGCGGGAAGGGCCAGCTATCCAGCGCGGTGAGCGCGCTTCGGTCACTCGGGATCGAAGACCAACCAGTGATTGGTCTGGCGAAACGGCTCGAGGAAGTGTTCGTGCCCGGTGTGTCCGAGCCACAGAACATTCCGAAGGTGTCGAGCTCGCTGAAGCTGCTGCAGGCACTCAGGGACGAGTCGCATCGCTTCGCGGTGTCCTTCCATCGTCAGGTGCGAAAGAAGCGAACATTGCACTCCGCATTGGAGGACATCGAGGGTGTGGGCCTCGCCCGCCGGAAGCTTCTGCTCCGGCACTTCGGTTCGATGAAGCGGCTTCGAGAGGCTTCGCTGGAAGATCTCCAGGCCGTTGTGGGCGTAGGTCCCAAGTTGGCGGCACAGATTGTCCGCGCACTGGAGGGAGCGCCCGTTGAATGAGATCACTGTCAGGACGCCGTTCGGGGATCTGCATACGGATTGGTCTGACCAAATGCTGACAGGGATACGGTTTGGCGCGTATACCGAAGGCACGCTTGCCGGGCCCGACGGCATCCCAGACTACGCGTGTCACTGGCTCGGCCGACTGATCGCCTACTTTGATGGTGACCGATATGCTCTCGTCGGCTGGGATACGGTCCCATCGGGAACGCCGTTCCAAATGCAGGTCTGGGAAGCCACTCTCGCCGTTCGGTATGGGAAGACCGCGAGCTATGGTTCGATCGCCAAGGCTGTAGGCGTGGGCGCGGAAGGGTCGAGAGCGGTCGGCGTGGCCGTGAATCAGAATCCACTGCCTCTGCTCGTGCCCTGTCACCGTGTGATCGGTACCAACGGTGATCTGACCGGGTTTGGCGGAGGTCTTTCCTGGAAGCGAGCCCTGTTGGATCTGGAAGCGCCTCAGGTCGCGCTGTCCTTCTGAACAGGAGCGTGTATTGTCGAACAGTGGGCTGACAGACGCACGCGCGAGGATTCCCGACGAGCTCGCAGAGCCGCTCTACCGGTTCCTCGATCACGTGCGGCTCGAGCGAGGCCTGGCCGATCACTCGGTGGAAGCATACGAGCGTGATCTTGTCCGCTATCTGTCGTCGCTCGTCACATCAGGGATCGACACCGTGGGGCGCGTCACCCCGAAGGATGTGTCGGACTACGCGCGGCTGCTGGATGACATTGGTCTGGCAGCATCGAGTGTCGCCCGTAACCTGACGGTCGTTCGCGTGTTCCACACGTTTCTCGTCACCGATGGCCTGGTCGAGGAGAATCCGACAGAGAACCAGCGGCCTCCGAAGGTCGGACGGAAACTGCCGGAGGTGTTGACCATAGAAGAGATGGGAGCCCTGCTAGGGCAACCAGACCTCGACACCGATCTTGGCGTTCGTGACCGGGCTCTGCTGGAGATGATGTATGGCGTGGGGCTGCGCGTATCGGAGGCTGTCGACTTCCAAAAATCACAGCTCGTGTTCGATGCGGGCGTGGTGAGGGTCTTCGGAAAGGGGAGCAAGGAACGCATCGTCCCGGTTGGCGATCAGGCGCAACGCTGGGTTCGCCGGTATCTGGACAGCGCACGACCCAGCCTAACGAAACCGAACTCACCGTCGAACGTGTTTCTCAATTTCAGGGGCGGCCGACTGTCGCGCATGGGGATCTACAAGGTCCTCCAGAAGCACGTGGTCGGCGCGGGAATCGGGAAGGATGTGAGTCCACATACGCTGCGGCATTCATTCGCCACCCACCTGCTGGAAGGCGGGGCCGATCTGAGAGCCGTGCAGGAGATGCTCGGACACGCCGACATTTCGACGACCCAGATTTACACCCACATCGACCGGGAATATCTGAAGGAAGTCCACCGGACCTTCCATCCCCGAGCGTAGCCTTTTCGTTCCCAGTCTTGAGCTTGGTTACGAAATCGGAAACAGAAGGCCCCCGACTCCATCACGGAGTCGGGGGCCTTTCTGATGTAGTGCCTGTTCTGCCTACTCAGGGATCCGCGGCGTCAGGAACAGATACCGGTCCTCGCCGTTTCGCATCTTCCGGATGACCGAAAAGGCAGCGCGTCCGGGCTTTAGTTCCTCGAGCGCTGAGTCGAAGTCTGTCGAGCTCCCGATAGTCTTGTCCATTTCTTTCTGGCGAACGGAGATGACCACATCCCCCATACGGAATCCGGCGTCGCGACCCGGTCCGCGATCGACCCTCGTCACCACGACGCCCTTCGTGTCAGCCGAAAGGTTGAAAGCCTCGATGGTCTCAGACGTGAGATCGCTGACTGTGATCCCGAGCGCGGATGACTCTTGTGCCTCTGCATCGCTCGCTGCGGCAACAGGACCGTCCTTGGGGATCGTTCCCAGCGTCGCCTTCAGGGTGATCGTGCGATCGTTTCGCCGGACTTCGAAGTTCGCTACATCGCCTGGATGCTTTCTAGCGATGATGCTCTGGAGATGGTTCGGCCTGTTGACTAATTGCCCGTCGATTTCGAGTACGATGTCCCCACGCCGGAAGTCGGCCTTCTCGGCAGGGGTATCCGAGAAAACGGTTTCGATCAGGACGCCTCTCGGGCGGCCCAAGCCGAATGCGTCTGCCTCAGCGGCGGATACAGTGCGAAGACCGACTCCCAGGTATGCGCGACGCACTTCGCCGTGGGCCACGATATCGTCCATGACTTTCTTGGCGAGGTTGATCGGGATGGCAAAGCCGTAGCCGACGAACCCGCGGTTCCGCGTGGCGATTGCCGTGTTGACGCCGATGAGCTCACTGTCGAGGTTAACGAGCGCCCCGCCGGAGTTGCCCGGATTGATCGCCGCGTCGACCTGGATGAAGTCCTCTACAGAAAGCTCCTGACCGATGATGTCCAGGCTCCGTCCGATCGCGCTGACGATTCCGGAGGTAACTGTCGACCTTAAGTCGAGCGGCGCGCCGACCGCAAGAACCCACTCGCCGATCTGTACGTTGTCCGAATCGCCGATTTGAATCTCCTTCAGATTCTCACCTTCGATCTTCACCACGGCGACATCGGTCAGCGCATCGCGTCCGACCAGTTCGGCCGAGTACTCCCTGTTGTCGCTCATGATCACCGTGATTTCGTCCGCATCCTCGATGACGTGGTTGTTCGTGAGCACATACCCATCCGACGTCATGATGATGCCGGATCCGATGCCCGAGCTCTCCCGCTCTTCCTGATCGGGGAACTGGAACTGATGGAAAAAGTCCGGCATTCGCCGGCCACGTCGGCTCCTGGGTTCTTCGACACGTTTGGTCGTGATCGTGACGACGCTTTCCGTCGCCTGTGCGGCGATCGAGGTAAAGGCCTGGTTGATCGCTTTGAGCTGGTTGATCGCTTCTTTATCGGACAGGGCGTGGGCCGAAATGCCGCTGCCCAGGACGAAGACAAATGTCAGTGCTAAACGTTTCATGGATCGAACTCCTGCTCCGGAACAGATGGGGATCGTGTGAAGTGCGGGATCGATGTCCCGTCTCGCCGACTATGACCGATTATGCGTGAAAAGGTTCCCAAAAACAGGCAGGCGACAAACTGGTTGGCAGCTACAGGCCGTATTGGCGGATCTTCCTGTATAGTGTCCGTTCCGCCATATCGAGCAGTTCTGCAGCTCTCTTCCGATGACCGTCGGAGGCCTGAAGGGCATTGACGATGGCTTCCTTCTCGACTTCATCCATCGTCTTTATTTTATGCTGGGTGACCGCGCCGGTTTCAGAAAACTCTGCTTCGGCTCCGGCTTCGATCGGTGTTTCGTGGGGTTGATAAACCGGTAGACTCGGTGAAGGGACCTGTCTGCTCCCACTGTCCATCAGGTAGGATTTGAGCTCCTTGATGTCACGGGCGACCTCGAGGATTGCCCAGTAGAGAAGGTCGCGAGACGACTCCTCTGGCGTCTTGCCCAGGTGGACCGGAAGATTTTCGGTCCCCTCGTCTGCGCTGCTGTCGTCCTGCAGGTATGAGGACAGGACGTGCGCCGAGATGTTTCGGTCGACAGTCAGCACCATCAGCCGCTCGACGAGGTTGCGGAGTTCGCGAATGTTGCCGGGCCAGGCGTATGACTGCAGCACGGACAGTGCGCCGTTGTCGAACGAGATGGGGGGCACGCTGTGTTCCTCGCTGAGGCGCGTGATGAATCGCTCGGCAAAGACGGGAATGTCCTGCTGGATCGATCGGAGAGCCGGCGCCTCGATTTCGACAACTCGCAGTCGGTAGTAGAGATCCCGTCGGAAGGTGCCCTGCGCCACGGCCTGTTGCAGGTCCCGGTTGGTCGCAGCGATCACACGCACGTCGACAGGGATGGGGGTGCTGCTACCTAACCTCGTAATCTCTCGCTGCTCGAGGACGTGGAGCAGCCTTACCTGCGCAGAGAGGGACATCTCTCCGATTTCGTCCAGGAATACTGTCCCGCCTTTGGCCGTTTCGAAGAGCCCCTGTCGTTGAGCCCGGGCGTCAGTAAAGGCGCCCTTCTCGTGTCCGAACAGCTCGCTCTCCAGGAGCGTTTCTGGAAGGGATCCACAGTTCAGGGTAAGAAACGGCAGGCGTGATCGTGAGCTCCGGTCGTGGATGACGCGCGCGAACAGGCTCTTTCCCGTGCCGCTCTCTCCGGTGATCAGGACGTTGACCGGTGTCGGTGCGATCTGCTGAACGGTCTGGCGCACCTGCTCGATTGCCGGGGAGCTGCCTAGGATTTCCGTGTCCGACCGTCCCGGTGCTTGGATCAGCTTCTGGAGTGCCGCCTCGAGTTCGCCCTTCTTGGGGGGCAAGTCGAGGAGGGTATCCGGCGTCAGATTCCGTAGGGCCGGAGGATGGGCGGTCGATCCCAGAAGGATGACACCAGGGGGTTCGGTCGATCGGGCGATGGCTTCTCCGATCGGATCGTCGGCCTCCTCGATCAACGGCGCGTCGAGGAGCACGGCCCCGAATCGATCCTTCTCCAGGAGCTTTCGAGCCGGCCCGATCGTGTTGGTGACGATCGTGCGCCATCCGGCGTCTTCTAGTCTCGACCGAATGTCACGGGAAAGGTCCGTGTCGGACAGGATGGCCAGCGCCTCCGCTGGCCTGTCGATGGTCTCTCCCATCTATTCGATTTTTTCGCCCTGCTGCGTTTCGCTACCCACTATCAGGAGGTCTTTTCCTCTGGGAACGATGTAAGCCTGGTTTTCGAGACGCTTGAGAATACGGGATACTGTTTCGCGAGTGGTGCCGGACATGTTCGCCAGGTCCTGGTGCGTCGGACGATCCTTGATCAGCACGCCATCGGGCGTGGGCGAGCCCTGCTCTTCAGCAAGCTGCAATAGGGTCTGCGTGATGCGTCCCGTCACGTCGGAGAGCGCGAGCCCTTCGATCTTCCGGTCGGTCTTCCGCAATCGACTCGCCAGGACGGAGAGCAGCTTGATCGCCGTCTGCGGAGATCGTTGAATGAAGTGGAGGAAGTCCGTACGACGCACCATCAGGAGTTCGGTCTCCTGGGTCGTGGTGACGTTCGCGGATCTCGGATGACCGTCGAGGAGTGACATTTCACCGAAGAAGTTACCCTCGCCCAGAATCGACAGAATGACCTCGCGGCCGTCCTCGCTGACGATGCTGACCTTCACCTGCCCCTGATGAATCACGAACAGGCTGTCACCCTCCTCTTCGGCCATAATGACCACGCGATCCTTCGGGAATACGCGCAGCAGGGCGACGTCGGACAGTGCGTGCAGTTCGTCATCCGACAGCCCTTCGAACAAGGGGACGCCTTTAAGGAGTTCGCTGTGCATTTCCCGGCCCCTCCCAGAGTGGGTGAGTGCCTGAGGCCATCACGGCCCGGGCGGTCATTGTCGTCTGAGTTCTTTGTCCATTTCCGCCCGCATCTGCTCAGCCTGGAGCACGAATGCAGTGCCTGAAAAACGGGCGGAAATCTTGTCGAGTTCGGCGTAGGCCTCCCTGGCCCTGCCCAGAGCACGGAAACATTGTGCCCGGCCCATGAACGCGTTCGCCAGCCAGTTCACGCTGCCCTGAGGATTGTAGATCATCTTCAGGTATTCCCGGAGCGCATTCTCATACTCACCCAAGTCGTGATGCGACTTTGCGATCACGAACTGGGCACTCGACCACTCATCGTTCTGGAGTTTGGTCAGGTGGGGCCTGATCTCCTCGATCGCCTTCCGGTGGTCGCCCTTCTCACTGTAGATCTCGCCGATATTGATCCTGGCGCCCTGGGCAAGCGGGTGATGCGGATACGCTTCGATCAGGTTGCGCGCATAGGTGATCGCCGAATCGTAGAGGCGAAGGTTCCGGTGGGCCTCGTAGAGCATCTTCATCACGACAGGACGCTCGGTCTCTTCCAGATTTCCGCTCAAGGCGTTCAGATAAGCCTTTGAAGCGCCAACGTAGTCGTCATCCTTGACCTTGATCTCCGCTAGGTCGAGGTTCGCGCGAGCCCAGTTCGCATTTTCCTTCCGGTTTTTCACGAAGGCGTTTAGCGCAGCGAAGTGCTCGTCGGTTTTGCCGACTCGTTCAAGCGCTTCGATCAGGAAGAACTCCGCGTCTACGGCAGCCGCGGTTCCAGAGTGATTCTTGACGACGCCTTCCAGCTTCTTCCTTGCCCCTTTCGGGTTCCTGTAGCGAAGCTGCACACGCGCCTCTTCCACTTCGAACCTGGCCACGGCCTCTAGCGCCGCAGGATAGGCCTTTCGGAATGAGTTGATCTCCTTGCGAGCTTGCTTTGCCCGGTCGAGGCGGAGTAGCGCCAGGATACGGAGTTCGTCGATCCCCTCGCTCTTCTGCGACGCCGGACCGGACACGGCGGTCAGGGCGGCGGTGTAGTTGCCCTGCTCAAAGTGCAGCCGTCCCACGGAGCTAAGTGCCTGGGGCTTCAGCGGACTCTTTGGGTAGTTCGCCGCGACACGATCAAAGACGTCAATAGCCTGGCCCGTACGCCCGAGTTGGGCCAGCAGTTCCGCGCGTCGGAAGGACAGCGTATCGGCTCCTGCGGCGGACGGGAATTTTCGGGTGAACAGGCCAAGGACAGAGATCGCCTTCTCGTCTTCTCCGAGTTGCGCATACGATTCACCCAACCGGCGAAGAACAGCTGGATCAGCGCCCCTATTCAGTAATGACTCGTCCGTCCTCGCGGCGGAGGCATAGTCCTTAAGCCGGAAGTAACACTCGGCCAGTAAGGCCCGGCTCGACTTCTCTAGATCGACAGAGGTAGGGGATCTCAGTAGATCAGCGAACTCGATGGCCGCACTCTGGAGGTATCCGCGTTCGAGGAGGATCAGCCCCAGTTGGAATCTCGCTTCTTCGCCGAGCTTGCTGTTCGGATACTGGAACAGAAAGTCTCGAAGCGCGTTCTCGGCCTGGGCATACTGCTTCTTGATAGCCAGGCATCGCCCAACACCGTATTGTGCCTTCTCTACGAGCGCGGTGTTCGACGACTTGGCTGCAGCCCGGTAGCTTTTGAGTGCCCGGTCGATGTGCTGCGACGAGGTTCGTCCAAGAACCAGGAGCGCGTCTCCCTTGTGCAGCTGGGAGTCTACCAGCCGGTCAGACGTGGGATAGGTCTTGACAAACTGGTCGTAGGCTGATACGCGTGCGCTCGCCGACGCGGTATCCGTGCCTGCGTGTTTCAATTCGATCGCTCGAAGGGCGGCGTCGTCGGACCGATTACTCGATCCCTTGTCTACCAGACTCTGGTAGATGGATAATGCGCGGGACTGGTTCGCTGGTGAAGATCCCGCCAACGCGTTGCTTTGCCGATCCAAAGCAAGCAAAGCCTCTGCCTGGAGGTAGGCCGCCTCATCTCTGTCGGCGAACGCAGAGTCGCCCGCTGCGATCTCCAGATGAGGGAGTGCTTCATCGTAATGACGACGGTCGAATAGCAGTCGACCCAGTCTATAGCCTGTGGCAACATCACCCGAGGTGATGCCGATCAGTTCGATCAGGTCGTGATCGAGCGGCGCCGATGGCGCGAAATCGAGCAGGTATCGGATCCGGCGCTCGGCTTTGTGGGCGTCGGGATCTCCTGCGTGTCGTTCGAGGTAGTTCCGATATTCACGAACCGCCAGATGGGTCTGACCGAGTAGTTCGTAGGTCTGGCCGAGCTGAAACTGAGCGGAGCCAGCGATCTCAGGATCAGGGCTGTTGGTGAGGTCTCTAAGTATGTCCAGTGCCTTGTCGGTCCAGGCCAGTTGGGTTCGGTAGACGCGCCCCATGCTGAGTCTGGTCACTGACGCTTCGTCTGTTGGTGGATCCTGATCCAGATGACGCTGGTATGCGGCCAACGCGAGTCTCGGGGATCCAAGTGCGGCGTAAACATCACCGATATCTCGATGGGCGGTGACGCTGAAGGGATGTTTCGGGAATTCCTCCTGCAACCGTTTGAAGGCATCAATGGCCTGTCGATATTTTTCCTGATCCACGAAGGAACGACCCAGGCCGAGCCGGGCGTCGGGAAGGAAGTCGCTCTTCGGATAGACCTTAAGGAATTGTGTATACAGCTGCAGGGCGTCTTTGCCTGTCTTTCGGTAGGCACGAGCGAGCCCTAGAATCGCGAGTTGCTGGTAGCGTGTGTCGAGCCGAGCACCCTTTGCACGGTCATACGTTTGGATTGCCTTCTTCCATTCGGCCTGACGCTCGTACCACTGGCCAAGTACCAGGTAGGACTCCTGGGCGGATCGGGTCCCTGGGAATTGCTTCCGGAGTGAGCTGAAAGTTTGTTCCGTTTTGGGCAGGTGATCCTGTGCGAGCGAGATCCGCCCGATCTCCAGGAGTGCGTCGGGTTCTCGCTCTGATTCCTTTACGGACTCGAACAGGGCCAGCGCCTCGGAGTCGCGGCTCTGGTCGGTCAGGACGAGACCCAAGTTGTAAGTGGCCTCCCGGATCAGGGGTGAGGAAGGGTGGTTCGTCAGGATGGTCCGGAAGGATTGCTCGGCACCGAGGTAGTCTTTGGCCTGGCGGGAATTGGTTCCCGCCGACAACAGATCTTGGACCGCGTATTCCCCGGTTCGGAATCGCTCGTAAAGCTCTGTGAAAGCCGATGCGGCCCTCTCGTGTTCGTTCTGTTGCTCGAGTGCGGTCGCCCGGTTCCGGAGTGCCGCCGCCACCTCGATATTGTCGGGGTGTCTGTCGACGAATATCTGGTAGGCCGTGACGGCTTCCGAGAGTTTGCCACCGTGGAAGTAGGCATCTGCTAGCTTCAGGCGGGCTTGAGCAAGCCGTTCACTCGTTGGATAGTTGAGGATGAACCGCCGATACTCTTCTGCAGCCGTGTCGTACAGTCCGTCGGAGAAAAGGACGCGTGCGTAGTCGAAGGCTTCGCGCTCGTCCTGGAGGGACTGCCCGATGACTGTGGACACGGGTGCGATTGTTAGGAGAACAGCCAAAATGGCCGTTCTGGTGGGCGTCGGCGTGAGCCTGGATGGAATCAATTATCCTCCTGAGAGAATGGGTGACATTTGCTCACCGCCAAAAAGTTAATCTATATTTACGGATCGGTCAACGATCCCTGGTTTCTGCGTTCACGACAGGGCTAATCGGTTCTTATCTGCAACTTTGGCAGACTCATTGACGATACATTCCTACGCCAAGCTCAACCTCGGTTTGAAAGTCCTTGGAAAACGCGCGGACGGCTTCCACGACCTTCTGTCCATTTTTCAGGAGGTGGACCTTCAGGATGATCTCCACATCGACGTTGATCCGGGCGGCGACCTGAGTGTGATCGCGGATCGCGACGATGTGCCTGATGGGCCGGGAAATCTGGTCTACCGTGCCGCAGATGCGCTTCGACTTCGCGCAAAGCGCCCCGATCTGGGGGCTCTGGTCCGGATCACGAAGCGGATTCCGAGCGGGGGTGGCCTCGGCGGTGGAAGCTCGAACGCAGGAGCCGTTCTGTGTGCGCTGAACCACGCCTGGAATCTCCGACTCCCGGAAGCCGAACTGGCTGCAATCGGTGGTGAAATCGGGTCCGATGTTCCCTTTTCGGTCGGTGGGGGAACCGCTTTGGTGACCGGACGTGGTGAAGAAGTCCAACCACTTAAAATCGTGGGGGATAGCCCGACCTACCTGTTGGTGGATCCGGGATTCTCGGTCGAGACGGCGTGGGCCTTCGGGTCTGTGAATATAAAATTGACATCGGAAGGCCCATATATTAGGTTTTTGAATTCTGTGCGCGCCTCAGGCGAAGTTGCGCTTCTTGATTTTCTGGAGACGGTCGAGAATGATTTTCTGCCCCTGATTTGTGCACGATATCCGAGTGTTCAACGCATTCTGTCCACGCTCGAGGATTCCGGCGCCCTTGGTGCCTCGATGAGCGGAACAGGAGCGACATTATACGGCGGCTTTTCGGACCCCCAAATCGCCGAACAAGCCTCATTGATTCTGGAGAGGCTGGGTTACGTGACTCACCTCTGCACGCCCGTGCGTCGACCAGGGGGGCAGCCCGACCCCTAAACAGGGCTGCCGGGTCGTCTAAGGGTAAGACAGCGGCCTTTGGAGCCGCCTATCGGGGTTCGAATCCCTGCCCGGCAGCCAAAACGCACGACCGGGGCGAATTCTGGAGGTAAGGATGGCAGATTCAGCAGTTCTGGAAGCACAGGCCCGTGAGTTGGTCGGTAAGGGCGTCTCCCGTCGACTGAGAAGAAACGGTGCCGTTCCGGCCGTCGTTTACGGTTCGGAGATCGATTCGGTCAAGTGCACAGTAGACAGCAAGGCTTTCCGCACGATGATTCACGATTTCGGGCGGAACGCGATCGTTACCCTGAAGGTAGAGGGTGGGTCTGAGGACTATTCGACGATCGTCAAGGAAATCCAGCACCATCCGGTGTCGCACGATATTCTGCACATCGATTTCCACAGGATCTCGATGACCCAGAAGATCGTGGTCGAGGTTGCCGTCCACAGCGAAGGGACTCCGATCGGCGTACGCAACGACGGTGGGATTCTGGAGCACATGCTCCACGAGATTGAGATCGAGTGCCTGCCGACCAACATTCCGAGCGAACTGACCTACGATGTCACCGAGTTGAACATCGGCGATACTGTCCATGTGTCAGATCTGGTGGCGCCGGAGGGAACGACCTTCGTGACAGAGTCCGACCGGTCTGTGTTCGCTGTCGCACCGCCGACGGTCCGCCAGGACGAGGACGAAGAGACCGAAGAGGGCGAGGGCGCAGAGGTTGAGGAGGGAGCCACTGAGCCGGAGGTCATCGAGCGCGGCAAGAAGGACGACGACGAAGGGGACGAGGAGTAACCTGGGCGCCAGGGTTGTGGTCGGGCTCGGCAATCCGGGCCCTAAATACGCGAAGACACGCCACAACGTCGGGTTCAGGGTCGTGGATCACTTGGCTGGTGCACGTCCCTGGGCGACGCGAGAGCTCTACGATCACGCGTCCACGACTATCCGTTCTCACACCGTTAGGCTGGTTCGGCCCACCACGTTCATGAACGATTCCGGTCTCGCCGTTTCGGATGCCATGGATCGGTTTGGGAGCAAGCCGGATGACGTTCTGGTCCTCGTCGATGACATACATCTGGATGTCGGACGAATACGTGTGCGACGGGGAGGGTCCAAAGGGGGTCATAACGGACTGAGATCGATAGTTGCCGCCTTGGAGAGCGATGCATTTCCTCGGGTTCGAATGGGCGTCGGTGAGGTCCCAGGAGACCAAACACAGATTGAGTATGTTCTCGGCGAATTCGATACGAACGAAGTCGTTTTGGTCGAGCTAATGGTTTTGCGAGCTGCGGATGCTGTCAGGACTTGGTGTTACGCGGGCGTGGAGTCGGCTATGAATTCGTTCAATGGGAGGTAAGGGCACCTTGTCCGTCTGTGGCACCGTGCTCGTTACCTGGAGAATGAGATGATCGAGTGGGCACCGTTGTTAGGCCTAGGGGGATTGGGCTGCGCGTTGATCGTATACCTGCGCATCCTGAAGAAGCCGGTCGGCACGGAGCGAATGAGAGAGATATCCGACGCTATTCACGAAGGTGCGATGGCCTTCCTAAAGCGAGAATATATTGTTCTCGCTATTTTCGTTGTGGTGCTAACTGTAGCGCTCTTTTTCGGCATCGGAAAGGATACAGCGATGGCCTTTGTCCTGGGATCCCTCTGCTCAGTACTGTCAGGATTCCTGGGTATGAAGGCGGCAACCCGCGCGAACGTCAGGACCACCTTCGCAGCGAATCAGGAAGGGCAACCTCAGGCGCTTTCCGTTGCATTCTCGGGTGGCACCGTGATGGGGTTGGCCGTCGCGAGTCTGGGTCTCTTGGGTGTTGGACTGCTCTTCGGTGTGTATGGATCGCCCGATCAGGCGCAGATCATCGGCGGGTTCGCGATGGGCGCCAGTTCGATCGCACTCTTCGCCCGCGTGGGCGGAGGGATCTACACGAAAGCTGCCGACGTCGGGGCCGATTTGGTCGGAAAGGTCGAGGCCGGGATTCCCGAAGACGATCCTCGCAATCCTGCCGGGATCGCAGATAACGTGGGTGACAATGTCGGTGACGTAGCCGGGATGGGCGCCGATATCTTCGAGTCCTATGTGGGGTCGATTATCGCGACGATCGCTATCGCGGCGTCGGCCAGCACGGCATTGCTGGAGAAACTGAGTGGTCGTGCGACGGATACAGCCACCGTCCAGGTAGTGGCGATGCAACTCCCGATCGCTATCGCTATGATCGGCCTTGTGGCCTCGCTCATCGGTGTATTCTCCATGCGACTTCTGCGGAATATGGATCCTGCCTCCGCTTTGCGGAATGCCCCGCTCGTCGCCGCCGTGCTTATGTTCGCGGGAAGCTACTTCTTCATCGAGCAGGCAGGCCTCTCGCCCGACATCTTCTATGCTGTGTTCTTTGGCGGGATAACGGGGATCGTGATCGGTCTCCTAACGGAATACTACACAGGGGGTGCCCCCGTTCGTCGGATCGCCGCCGCGTCCGAAACCGGGCCCGCGACCAACATGATCGAAGGGATAGCAGTCGGCATGGAGAGTACGATGCTCCCCATTCTCTGTATCTGCTGCGCCATCGGTCTTGGTTACCACTTCGCAGGTCTCTACGGAATCGGGATCGCAGCGGTTGGAATGCTATCGACCGTCGGTGTGACGATGGCGGTAGACGCTTACGGCCCGATCGCTGACAACGCGGGCGGTATATCGGAGATGAGCGAACTGGGTCCGGAGACGCGCAAGATTACGGACGGACTCGATGCGATCGGAAACACCACTGCCGCGATAGGTAAAGGTTTCGCCATTGGTTCGGCAGCCCTTACAGCCCTGGCACTGTTCTCTGCATACACTGTTGCCGTCGGTCTGGACGTGATCGACCTGACAAAACCGATCGTGGTGATCGGGTTGCTGGTCGGTGGCGCTGTTCCTTTCCTGGTGGCCGCGATGACGATGAAGTCGGTCGGTAAGGCCGCCTTCAAGATGGTCGAAGAGGTTCGACGTCAGTTCCGTGAGATTCCGGGCCTGATGGAAGGGACGAGCAAGCCCGATACCCGCCGGTGCGTGGACATCAGCACCGTCGCGGCCCTTCGCGAGATGGTTCTGCCCGGGCTGGTAGCGGTTGTGAGCCCGGTTATTGTCGGTTTGTTCCTCGGTTCGGAAGCCCTGGGCGGGATGCTCGGTGGCGCAACGCTGAGTGGTGTTCTGGTAGCGTTGATGATGGCGAACACAGGTGGTGCTCTGGACAACGGGAAGAAGTGGATCGAGGAGGGCAACCTCGGTGGTAAAGGGTCCGAGGCGCATAAGGCGTCTGTTGTGGGTGACACCGTTGGCGATCCGCTCAAGGACACCTCCGGCCCTGCTTTGAACATCCTCATCAAACTCATGTCTGTCGTATCACTGGTGCTTGCCCCTCTTCTGAGGGGATAAAGCATCCGCCCCGACGGGATCGACCCGTCGTGGATCCAACCCCCGCTCAGACGCAAAGCTGAGCCTAGAGTCCAGGGGAGGTTGTATGTCGAAACACTATGAACTCACGTTGGTCGTGGGGTCGCAGGATGGCGACGAAGCGGTCAACAGCATAGTGGGCAAGTACGAGTCGTTCCTGAAGGATAACGGGGCCGACCCGGTAGTCGCTGATAGACGCGGCGTGCAGAAGCTCGCCTACGAGATCAAGAAGCAGAATCAAGCGGATTACACCTACTTCCAGTTCACGGGTGAAGCGGCGATGGTGCAGGAAATGGATCGTCAGCTCAGGTTGGACGAATCCGTGCTGCGTCATCTGTTTATCAAGACGGAGGACGCACCCGTCGTGCCTCAGGACGAGTCGGAGGCAGAGGAGGCCGAAGCAGAAGAGACGGTAACTTCAGGCGAAAACGAGGAGGCTGAAGAATGAACGTTCGTGGACGCGTGAAGGTTTGCCGATTCTGTGAAGACAAGGCCATCAAGATCGATTACAAGGATGACCGCCTACTGCGCCGATTCATCACGGAGCGCGGTAAGGTTATCCCCAGGCGTATGACCGGTACCTGTGCCCGACATCAGCGGGAGCTGACCACGGCTATCAAGCGGGCGCGGAACATCGCCGTTCTTCCGTACTCCGCCGAGACGGTTAAGTAGAGGGGGCTGATATGAAGGTTATTCTGACAGAGACCCTGGAGCACGTCGGCGGTGCCGGAGAGATCGTCGAGGTCAAGCCCGGGTTTGCACGTAATTATCTGCTCCCGCGCAAGCTGGCCCTGATTGCAAACGCCGGCAACATGGCGGTGTATGAGGAGGTCAAGAGCCAGCGTGGTGCCCAACTGGCGCGAGAGAAGAAGGAGGCCGAAGATCAGGCCGCTGCCCTTGGTAACGCTTCCGTTACGATTGCCGTTGCCGTTGGTGAAGAGGATCGCATCTTCGGATCCGTGACGAACCAGCAGATTGCTGATCAGCTCAAGGAACAGAGCTTTGAGATCGATCGTCGGACGATTCAACTGGATGAACCGATCCGGGCCCTCGGCGTCTATGACGTGCCCATTCGGCTGCACGCCGAAGTCGAGGCCACCGTCAAGGTATGGGTGGTCAAAGAGTAGGCGACCGGTCGAGAGATTGTGGACGGGGGCTCGGGATATCCGGGCCCCCGTTTTCTTTTATGAGGCATTGAGTGAACACCTCAGAAGCATCAGTGCTGGCTGAGAAATTGGACCGGATCGATGGCCAAGGCTATGGCAGGTATGCCTCGATCTGCGGGACCTATGCCCTCGATGGGCTGCGGCTTCAGATCGATCGCACACAGCGGGATCCGTTCGCGTCGCCGACAATGATGCGTGTCTTTGCATCGGTCAGCGAGACGGGCGTCGATGTGTCGAGCCTTGAAAGCCGAATCCGCAGTGTCGCCCTGGCGGACTACTTGACCAGACGCCTCGCTGTCGAGATTGACGAGCTGGGCGTCGAAGTCAATGGATCAGGCAACAGTGGGCGAATCCACATCGCGAGGCCAGGGCAGGAAGTAGTGGAGAGGACGTCCGTTCAGATCAAGGGTGCCGAACTGGAAGCCAGAGTCTATGCGGGGCTGCCCGCGCGTGGGCGACGTATCGATGGTCGGGGTGCTGAGGTGCTCCTGTTGGAGGCGCTCCCTGGCGTGCTAGCTGCGGCCCTGTCAAACCTTCGCGATAACCCTGATGCGGTGAAAAGGCACCTGAACGTTTGCGAAGATCAGGACGACCTCCGTTCGCGCCTTGCCGATATGGGGCTCGTCGCCTTCGTGGCGGATGGATCGATACTCGTACGTGAGTCTGGTGCGGATGATCGGCCGATGGACTCTGACAGGGCGGTTCCGCTCGTATCACCACCCTCTACCGCTGTCGAAGTTGAGCTGCCTCACCGAGGGCGAGTCCGTGGTCTCGGGATTCCGGTCGGGGTGACCATGATTGTTGGTGGCGGCTATCACGGAAAGTCGACGCTCCTCAAGGCGGTCGAACGGGGGGTCTACAATCATATCCCGGGAGATGGACGAGAGGGTGTGGTTACCGTCGATTCGGCGGTCAAGCTCCGCGCGGAAGAGGGTCGGAGTGTTCAGTGCGTCGACCTTCGACCCTTTATAGACAACCTGCCAGGGGGCGTGGACGCCGTCCGTTTCTCCACTCAGGACGCGAGCGGAAGTACCTCCCAAGCGGCCAGCGTTGTGGAGTATGTAGCGGGAGGCGCTACGGCCTTGCTGATGGATGAAGACTCATCCGCCAGTAACTTCCTGAACCGAGACGAGGGTGTGAGATCGCTTGTTCCAGACAGTGAGGAGCCCATTCGGCCGTATGCGTCCTTCGTTCGCGGTCTGGTCGAACAGGGCGTGTCGACGCTTATGGCGATCGGTAGCTCAAGCACATTCTTCGCCTGGTCCGATCTCGTTCTGAGGGTGGCGGACTATCGGGTTGAGGACGTGACAGAAGTGGCCCGGCAACTATCCGATCCGGAGGCAAACGCGTGCGAGGGTGTTACGGTTGAGAAGCAGGAACGGGTACCTAGCAGGTGGGATTTTGGGCGCGGCAGACGTGGACCCAGGGTAAGGGTCCGAGGGCCGGAGGTGTCAATCGGTGACGAGCACGTCGATGTTAGCGGGCTAGAACAGCTGTGCGCTCCCGGTGCCGCCGAATGCGTCGGGGCTGCACTTTTCTGGTGCGCGTCGTTGATCGATGGCCAGCGATCGATCGATTCCATCGCAGAAGAAATCGAAGGGTTGATGGCGCGTGAAGGATTGGATGGGCTGGGTGGGCGTCTGACCGGAAATGCGGCCCGAGCAAGAAGGCTCGATATCCTGGGCGCCCTGAATCGCGCGAGGCGCCTGAAGGTCGGTTAGCGCGATTCAGGATGGAGACCACAATCTCACCTCGTGAGGGGTAGGAAGAGGCGACGTCCCACCCTTCCTTGCCGAGGCTCTGCAACCGTTTGAGATCGCTTCCCGCCTTCACGCAGATGGGGGCTGTGCCCCATAACCGTATAGTACTCCTAACGGTCCAACTTCTCCTTCCCCTGACTTTGGAGCTCAGACCTGAGAGCAAGACCCGCCAGCAGTGTGGACCCCAGAAGTACTGCGAAGCACTTGATCACAGTGCTGTTCCTCACGCTTCACCTCTAGAGGTCCTGAGCACACCTGAAGCCGAGGTTTCCGGTCGAACTGTCCGGTGTGTTCGCGCTCCTTGCCGCGATGCGATAACGGTTACAGTAAGACTCGTGGCACAGATAGGAGCCCCCACGCATCGATCTGGCATCTCCGCGGTCAGGACCCTTCGGGTCTGTTCGCGGTCCATCCATGTGGTGGTCGGGTGAGAACCAGTCCGCGCACCATTCCCAGACGTTGCCCGATACATTATAGAGGCCGTATCCATTCGGGGGAAAGGCATTCACGGGGGCAGTGGAGGCGAAACCGTCCTCTTCGGTGTTCCCTTCCGGGAAAGTGCCCTGCCAGATATTGCACCGGTGCTCACCGTCCGGGGTCAACTCATCACCCCACGGGTATCGGGCTCCCTCGACTCCCCCTCTTGCGGCGAGTTCCCACTCGGCTTCGGTAGGGAGTCGTTTCTCCGCCCACTCGGTGAAGGCCACGGCATCGTTCCACGAGATGTGTACGGCTGGGTGGTCCCACCGCCCCGCCAGGGAGCTTTCCGGTCCCTCTGGCTTGGACCAGCAGGCACCATCCACGGGCCACCACCACGGCGTGATCTGGACCGTTTGCTCGACCCGTGTCGCCGTCTCCTCCGGCACGAAACTGTGGAACACGAAGGACCAGCCAAATTGTTCCGCCTCGGTCTTGTAACCAGTGTCCTTGACGAACCTCGAGAATTGGGAGTTGGTGACGGCCGTGGCGTCCATTTGGAAGGGAGATACCGTTACTTCCCGGATCGGACCCTCACCATCTTCCGGGAACCCGACCTCATCATCCGTTCCCATCATGAATGATCCGCCCTCGATCACGATAGAATCGCTGTTAGAGGTTCTCGTCTTCCTGCCCTTCTTGCGTTTCCCTTTCCCTGGACGGACAGATCGTTTCTGAGAAGGACCCCGGGTAGCTGCGCAGCATGCTCGTGACATAGGCCTAACGGTAGTGCTTGATGATGAGGTAAGCGCTTAGGAAGGTCGCTTCAACGACGGCATCGGCTTTGTGCTCGACAAAGACACGGTATCTGCCGTCTTCGACATTCACGATCGCGTGGTTGTGCAATGTGTGACCCTGATCCGCCGATGACCCTGACGCCCCCGCGATATTCCCTACTTGCCCGAACTGGACGTCAGAAGGAGATACCTGCTTCATTGTTAGCCTGGTTTCGAAGGCGCTACCACTCGCAAGTTGAGCCACAAGCGATATTTCGATCTTCCCACCACCGGGCGTATCCACAAACGTATCCAACTGGGCAAGCTTGACCCACTTCGAGTTGAAGAAGAAAATGGCGTCTTCGTTGACGTCTGTCGTGGTCACTGAGATCAGACTCATGCCGCCTCCGGACGCCGGCCCTACCCAGTTACCCTTACTGTCGATCACGGGAGTCGTGCCAATGGACAGGCTGTCCGTGACCACGACTGGGGCGGCGAGGCTGCCGGTCGAGTCCCACTGGGCAAGTCCTTCTGCCAGTTCGATGCTGCGAGGATGTATATCTTCGTCTCGAACATCCCTTGAGTGCCCGGAAGTGATGGCGTAGGGGGCGCTCACCAGCCTCTGTCTGGGGGTCAGTTCCATCCCGTTGATCTGCAGCGATAGGTAGATCTCGTCAGTCGACCGAAAGAGTTCAGAACCTAGTTCCGAGGTCGACCCTAGCAAGACACCGAATCGGCCGTTTTGCAGCAAAACGTCGTGCTGTTCCGTCCAGAGGGACTTCGTCGAAACCGAGTCCGCGTGGATGGAGAACCGAATGGATGCCTGGCTGTCTAGGCCCTCCAGAAATCCCCGATAGTTCAGCAGCAAGGGCTGAGCATCAGTTGAGACCGGTGTGAGGGACAGAAGGAGCAGCCAAGCACCTCGCAGAAGCGAGGTAAGGCTGAGTAAGGGCCGGTCCTTAAACATATTGCCTCTCATTATAAAGGATGGATTGGAAATCTAAGCGGCGGCACTAGAGTCCGCAATACTCGTCTTTGGACTTGCGTCGAAAGAATGGACGGAATTATATTTGCGGACCCATACAACCTTTGGAAAATCAGTAATATCATGGGATTTAGCGAGGATGCAGGAATGATACAAATGGAGGTCGTTGGCGTCGCTCCCGAGCCGAACAGCAACAAGCCTCTCGTTTGGCTGAGGGATGAGGAGCAAACGGTCTTTTTGCCGATCTCCATTGGCAACTTCGAGGCGACGGCCATATATATGGAACTTTATGACGAACCGCCACCAAGGCCCATCTGCTACGATCTCGTCCGGACTGTCTTGGGACAGGTAAATGCAAAAGTTGAGCGAATCGTCATAAGCGACCTCAAGGACGATACCTTCTACGCTCAGATCATCTTCAAACAGGGGAGCAGCGAGTTCGAGGTGGATTCCAGGCCAAGCGATGCGATTGCACTGGCATTGCGCGTCGCGGCACCGATCTTCGCGTCGGACGCCGTGCTGGATGAGGCCGGACTGGAGGTAGAGGGCGAAGAGATTCCTCTGGGACTGGAAGAGGATATGGAGTTATTCGAGGCCGCCGCCGAAGCGGAACTCGTGGTTCAGGAGGAGCCTGAGTCGGTCGTAACGCTACAGAAACAGCTGGAGGCTGCCGTATCCCAGGAAGACTACGAAAAGGCCGCCAAACTTAGAGACAAAATCGGTCGAATGGATGCCGAATAGGTCGTCGTAAAGTCGTTATTTTTAGCCAGTTTTGGTTGCTTAGACCATCCGAAAAATCGCTTGACAGGCCATTTTGCTACCCGTATACTTAGTCTGTTGCCTTGGGGTGAAATGCGAAAAGACATATCGTAAACTGTTGTTTTTTTT
>MDTE01038702.1_pt1 | contig 49116 bp, 45 predicted proteins | sample 811231 | NCBI WGS metagenome assembly MDTE01 (sample SAMN05326651, study PRJNA326480) | marine metagenome | isolation source: seawater | place: Indian Ocean: Red Sea | collected 2010 | reverse complement strand
CCGTCAACTGGTTTAGGCGCTCTCGGATTGCAATAAGATCATTCCAAGCCTCACGCTTATTTTGGGGCTGCCTCAAAAGAAAAGCAGGGTGAAAAATACACGTGGTGGCAACTGAAATTTTGGGAGCAACCAACTCATATTCATACCATCGGCCTCGCAACCGAGTAATACCTTCAGACTGCCGTAAGAGAGTTTTAGCAGAAATGCTCCCAACCAAGACCAAAATACGAGGCCGAATCAACGCTATGTGTCGTTCCACCAAAGGCAGACATTGCTGAATTTCCTCATTAGTAGGATTCCTATTACCTGGTGGCCGCCAGAACAACAAGTTAGTAATATATACGGAAGTTCTGTCCAACTCTATTGCAGCCAACATACGATCCAACAACTGTCCCGCTGCCCCAACAAATGGAAGGCCAGACCGATCTTCTTCGGCGCCCGGAGCCTCTCCCACAAGCATCACATCGGCTTCTGGATTACCATCCGCAAAGACTGTTTTGGTCGCTGTCCTCCTTAAGCCACATAGCTCAAAATTCTCCACCATTTCCTTTAATTGGCTTAGGCTACGTATATTCTCAAACTCGGCCCTTTGCTCAGACGACACAAAATCTTGCCTCCCGCTTTCCACTAGCGCCGGGGATTGAGAATTATCATGGATGCTGCGGGAAACAGCGCCCCGGCCCGGCCAACCAGGCATCCTGCCAAGCCTATTTATTGCGCAATTCGACACTCCCTCGTCCGCACCCATCTCTACTAACCAACGCAGGGAGCCCAGATTATCTGGGGGTCTCTCGACCAAATCAACCCCGCATAAAAGTGTTAATTGTCATACTAACTATACCTGGCTATAGGGCACTGGCTTTCCACTTTTGTCCGTAACAAGCTTCCCACCCTCATCTTGTGTCGCCATATAACGGCCGTGGCCCACGTGAGAGCCCACATATAGAACGGGCTTGACCTTCTTCCCGTCAAACATCTTTTCCTGCTGCTGCCGGTTCCGCCGGCTTGGATTATTCTTACTCGCCATAGTATTGCCTGCTCCTGTTTGGTTGCTCCGCATCCCTAATTCTTGCCGAGAATATACACCAAAATTGGAGGTAGATGGGATACAAATGTTAGCATTAAAATTTCTGTGTATTTTACCAGTTCGACTATTGGACACCCAATACCTAAATGAATAATATGCACTAATGAATTACCTAAAAGACAAACTAGGCATCGTGGGGCTAATACGATCCTGGATAGGACGCAGCGTTTCAATCCTTACAACCATGGTACTCTTGGGTTGTGCCTCCCAAGACGGGGTTACTCAAAAACCTAAAAGTAACGCCCCTACTAGTGTAGGCGGTATACAAACAATGCCACAGTCTGCCCTGGGCGGTTACTTAGCGGGAAACCACGCTCGCCGCATCTTTGACCCAGAAGCCGCCGCTGAGTTCTTCAACCGAACAGTCAGATCGGATCCCGACAATCCAGAACTTCTACATCAGCTGTTGGTCGCACAGGTTGCACTAGGCAACCTGGAGGAAGCACTGGATGTCGCGCGCCACCTGAAAGACCGGAGTGGACCTGAGCCACTGGCACTGCTGGTGTTAGCTGCTGGTAAAGTGAAAACTAATAGTTTTTCTGAAGCTGGGCAGATCCTTGAGGCCTTTCCGGAAACAAGATTTTACCCTTTCATTAAATCACTCCTTTCGGCTTGGACAACGGCAGGGGAAGGCAACTTAGCCTTAGCACTAGATACACTAAACTTCCTTAACTCTTCGCCTAACTTTGCTCCTACCCACGACTACCATGCAGCCTTGATAAGTAACCTTCTTGGTAAAGAAAAACAGGCCACGTCCTTCTTTACCAAAGCGCTCAGCAACACAAGGCAACCCTCTCTTCGCTCCTTATTAGCAGCAGGAGCTTTTTACGAACTTCACAGTGACGCCGAGGTGGCACGACAGCTCTATAAATCTTTTCCGAAAACCGGCTCCGAAGATATGGTGCTTCAACATGCTTTATCTCGTCTTGAGAGTGGAAGATTGGGCAAAGAATTAGTAGTCACTGCGTCTCAAGGCTTTGCCGAGGCACTGTTTGAAATTTCCGCCTCCTTATTCCGTGAACGGGCGTACGAGCCCGCACTAATATACTGTCAAACAGCTCTCTTCCTTCACCCGGATCTAGACGCCGCCCGAGTGCAACTTGCAGACATATATGTAGCAATTGGTAATCACTCGCTAGCAGTGTCGACTTTTCAGACAATACCAACTACCTCCCCCTACTCGTGGTCCGCAAGAATTCGCATGGCTAACTCCCTAGAAGAAACTGGCCGCACCAAAGAGGCGCGCTCTGAACTGCGCAAATTAGCCACGATAGAACTTGGAAGGATTGAACCCTTGTTGGCGCTTGCAGATATTTTACGGCGTCGGGAACAATATAATGATGCAATAGCCGTTTATGATGAGGCGATTTCCCGGATAGACCCTATTGAAACGAGGCATTGGAGTATTTTTTATGCTCGTGGAATATCCCTAGAAAGAAGTAATGATTGGGAGCGGGCGGAAATAGATTTTTTACAGGCTCTTCGACTTCAGCCGGATCAGCCACTCGTTCTGAATTACTTGGGTTACTCATGGGTGGAACAAGGGACGAAACTTGTAGAAGCAAAATCTATGATCCAACGGGCTGTGGAACAGCGACCAAATGATGGATACATTGTGGATAGCCTCGGGTGGGTTTTGTATCGACTAGAAGAATTTGAAGCCGCCTTGGTCCATCTGGAACGGGCGGTAGAGCTTCGTCCAGATGACCCAGTCATAAATGACCATTACGGCGACGCGCTCTGGGCTATTGGCCGTCACTCTGAAGCCAAGTTCCAATGGTTACGGGCCTTATCATTGGATCCCGAAAAAAATCTAAAGGAGTCAGTGCAAAAGAAACTCAAACGACCCAACCCTAAGAAGCCCCTCAACACTACTAGCAACTCTTGATTTGAAGTTGGGCAATACAGATGCTATTCGGCGGCCCGCCCACGCCAAACTTAACCTCTTCTTGCATGTCCAAGAAGCGCGCAAGGATGGATTTCACAATCTTGAAAGTTTGGTAGCCTTCGCAGAACTCCATGACATGATTTCCATCGAAAGAGCAGATCGTTTAGAACTCGTACGCACCGGGCCTTTCGCAAAAAAGATAGATGCAAAACCAGAGCAAGATCTAGTCATTCGCGCCGCACTAGCCCTAGGAACATTCGCAGGCATAGAGCCAAAGGTAAGAATTTCCCTTACTAAAAACATACCCGTGTCAGCTGGATTGGGTGGCGGGTCGTCTGACGCCGCCGCCACCATTACGTTGCTATCTCAATATTGGGGCATTTCGAGCGATCAGACAGATATAATGAGGCTAGCTCTGAGTATAGGGGCCGATGTTCCAGTCTGTATGCATGGAAAAGAGGCCCTCATTAGAGGAGTTGGAGATACAATAATCCAGGCTTCCTTACCCAACGAAAAGCTTGCGGTGGTCCTCGTGAAACCAAAAGAAAATCTTGCTACCAATTCAGTCTTTGAGGCTTTTACAGGCCCATTCGTCAAGAACCGCAGCCAGCGCCTCAAATTCACGAAGACTGGATCCTTGGCAGCTTATTTGTCTAGGAAGACAAACTCCTTAACTCTCCCTGCCGAAATCTTGTGCTCAGATATCAAGACCGCGTTGACATGTTTAAGAGAAAGCCAAGGTTGCTATTTGTCACGCCTATCGGGGAGCGGCCCAACGTGTTTTGGGCTCTTCCTAAATCACAAAATGGCGCACACATCTGCATCGCAAATCGCACAGGCCCACCCTAATTGGTGGGTAACGGAGACTTTTATTAAAGGAAAGAAGGGAAAACACTAGTCGCCGCGCGGAACACTAGGACGAGTTGCAATAAAACCAGCAACACACAGCATAACCAAACCAGCACTACCCCAAACCATCCATTTTGCTGAAAGAAAAATTAATATAACCCAACTTACAGACATTACCGATATAGCCGCAATCTTCGCTCTCCTTGGGATTACTCCGTGCTGCTTCCAATTCTGCAAAAACGCACCAAATACATGATGGGTGTACAACCAGGAGCGAAGGCGCTCAGAGCTTTGAGAAAAAGCCCAGAGAGCAATTAATAGAAATATAGTAGTTGGAATTCCCGGGACAACCACTCCCACGGCCCCAAACCCCACATTTAGCCACCCGAATCCAATTAGAAGAAACTTCACCAGAGGCTTATCGTGGAGACCATTTCGGGCTGCTAAGACCCTCTTTGAGACATCTTGTTGGTCACGATTGGTTAACATTGTACTCACGAAACCCCCCAACTTTCTGCAATATAATAAATGGGGGAACTATTGCACAAGAGCAGTCTTTTATAATAAGTCCTTATTTGGTCTTTTCTTAAGCAATTAATCCATTTAAGTAATAATGAGTGATCAGTTTTAGACCTCAGAAAAAGATAACTTTAAGCGGATAGACCTCAGACCAAAAATAAACACACATATCTAAGATTAATCTTTCAAGAATGAATGTCATATTCACACGAACAACACAGTAACCCTAAAACTGACCTCGAAATCTCTCGGGATGCCAACTGCATGCCCATTACAGAGTTAGCCTCTTCCAAATTAAAACTGTCCCCAAGCCAACTGATAAATTTTGGTGAAAACAAGGCTAAAATCAAATTGGATGCCAGAATAATTAAAGAACAAAAAACATCAGGAAAGTTAATTTTGGTAACCGCCATAACCCCCACTCCAGCAGGAGAAGGAAAAACAACAACTACAGTTGGACTCGGTGACGCTTTACAGCAAATAGGAGTGCGAACAGCTATTTGTCTGCGGGAACCCAGCCTCGGCCCATGCTTTGGCATGAAAGGCGGAGCGGCAGGAGGTGGATACGCACAGGTAATTCCAATGGAAGATATAAATCTTCACTTTACGGGCGACTTTCACGCCATCGGTGCCGCAAATAATCTCCTAGCCGCCATGGTAGATAACCATATTTATTGGGGCAACCAAAAACAACTTGACACGCGGCGTCTCACTTGGCGCCGCGTGGTGGATATGAATGATCGCGCACTCCGGGAAATCGTACTTGGTCTCGGAGCAGTTTCTAATGGGTTTTCCCACTCAGGAAACTTTGATATCACCGTAGCAAGTGAAGTCATGGCTATTCTTTGCCTCTCGGAAAACCTAAAGGAATTGGACAATCGTCTTGGTCAAATAATCGTTGGTTCAGACCTGAAGAAGAAATTTGTCAAGGCCTCGGATCTAAATGCCAATGGCGCAATGACAGCTCTCCTAAAAGATGCTTTTCTCCCAAATCTGGTCCAATCGCTGGAAGCGACACCGGCTCTAGTTCACGGGGGACCTTTTGCAAATATAGCCCACGGATGCAACTCGGTGATAGCCACCAAGACAGCCCTCAAACTTGCAGATTATGTTGTCACAGAAGCCGGTTTTGGCGCTGACCTAGGGGCTGAAAAATTCTTCAATATTAAGTGCCGTCAAGCCGGCTTAGAGCCAGATTGCGCCGTGGTAGTAGCTACCATTCGAGCCTTGAAAATGCATGGTGGCGTTGACCGCGATGACCTGTGGAAGGAGAATATTAACGCTCTGAAACACGGCTGTGAAAATTTAGCTAGACATGTAAATAATATTAGAAAATTTGATGTCCCTGTTATAATAGCCTTAAACCGCTTTACCTCAGACACCCAAAAAGAGATTGCATCCCTTAAGGACTACTGCTCCTCTATTGGGGCAGAGATCTCTGAATGTGATCACTGGGCAACTGGCGGCGAGGGAGCGATCTCTCTTGCCGAGAAAGTCGTCTCTATCATAGACAACAAACCAAGAAAATTCCAACTCTTGTATGATGATCATGAACTGTTAAAAAACAAGATAGAGATAATCGCAACACAAATTTATGGCGCTGATTCTGTTACCATTAATCCCTCTGCGGACAGAAAGTTGAATGAGTTACAGAACCAAGAATTCGGTTCACTACCAATTTGTGTGGCGAAAACACCGTACAGCTTTTCTATCGACCCCAAGATAAAAGGGGCGCCTGCTGGGCACGACTTAAAAATAACAGATATAAGATTGGCAGCAGGGGCCGGATTCATAGTTGCCGTTTGTGGGGAAATCATGACAATGCCGGGGCTGCCATCACGTCCAGCCGCGGCAGACATCCACCTAGACAAGGATGGTCGGATCACCGGGCTATTCTAAACAAACTAAATCAGTTTACCTTCCGTGATACTCGCGAAACCAGGAAACAAATAGTGGCAACCCTTCCTCAATTGTGACCCTAGGTGCAAAGGATAAATCTTTTCGCGCCGCTGTAATATCTGCGTAAGTCTCGGCCACATCCCCAGGTTGCATGGGCAACATCTCAACCAAGGCCTTACGGTCTAGTGCCATCTCCAACAACTCAACAAATTTCGTTAGCGGTTCCGGGTTATTGTTGCCCAGATTATATAACTTGTGTGGCGGGCAATTTTTTCCTCCGTTACTAGACACGGGAGGTCGATCCAAGGCAGCAATTACCCCTGAAACGATGTCATCAATATAAGTAAAGTCTCTCCTCATCTTTCCATCATTGAACAATTTTATTGGTTTTCCTCCCAGGATCGCCTCAGCAAATAGATAAGCAGCCATGTCCGGCCTCCCCCATGGCCCATAAACTGTAAAAAACCTTAAGCCTGTTGCCGGAATTCCGTAAAGATGGCTGTAACAATAGCCCATCAATTCATCCGCTCGTTTGGTAGCAGCATACAATGAAATGGGGTTATCAACTGGATCATCAGTTGAAAAAGGAAGTTTGGTATTGCCGCCATAGACAGAACTTGAACTTGCATATACTAGATGCTCAAATGGTTCATGACGCCTGCATTGCTCCAAGACAACAATTTGACCGACAAGATTCGATTGAACATATGCCATTGGATTTTCGATGGAATATCTTACCCCAGCTTGAGCCGCTAAATGCACAACCCTATGGATGGGACCATATCGTTCAAAGACCGAAGCTAAGTCAACTTCTCTTGATATGTCCAGCTGTTCGAAGTGAAAAGAAGGATTACTCTCTAGCCGGCTCAGCCGGGCCTGCTTTAACGCCACATCGTAATAATTGTTTAGATTATCCAACCCAACTACCCGCTCTCCCCTGGAAACTAGCGACAGGGAAACATGATGGCCTATAAAGCCAGCTGCACCAGTAACGACAGTGGTCATAATATTTCACCAATAACCGCTATTGCAGTCCCAAAGATAGTCACACGAACACTCAAAATCTTAGCCCTCCTTGCCCCAAGCTCTTTTCTTCCTTTCGCATAAGGGTCCAATCGTGTGTTAAAACCCCAAACGCTTCAGACAATAGGGCTTATTAACTATGAAAAACACCCACAATTTGATTAAATAGGGCATCATAATCGTTGATTATCGCGGACGTCGAATCTTTTTGGTGAGGGAGTGTAGGCACTATGAACATGGCACAAGCAACGCTTGATGATAAGTACACCGCTGAATCTGGAAGGGTATACCTGACGGGGACCCAGGCTTTGGTGCGCCTACCTATGCTGCAAAAACAGCGGGACAAAATTTCCGGCCTGAAGACCGGGTGCTTCATTTCTGGGTACAGGGGCTCGCCCCTTGGGGCATACGACATGGCACTCTGGCAAGCTCGAGCCTTCTTATCAAATAATGATATTAAGTTTCAGCCAGGTGTAAATGAAGATCTGGCAGCCACTGCTGTATGGGGGACCCAGCAAATAAACTTGCTGGAGAAGACAGAATTTGATGGGGTATTCGGCATTTGGTATGGTAAGGGGCCTGGCGTAGACCGCTGTGGCGACGCCTTCAAGCACGCCAACGCTGCGGGGACTTCACCTCACGGGGGAGTGCTTGCCCTAATGGGTGACGATCACACTGCAAAGTCATCGACACTCGCTCACCAGAGCGAATATGCAATGATGGACGCCATGATCCCGGTGCTTAGCCCGGCGGGAGTGCAAGAATTTCTTGACCTAGGTCTACACGGATTTGCCATGTCCCGCTTCTCTGGGTGCTGGACCGGCTTCAAATGTGTCACAACTACAGTTGACTCATCAGCTTCAGTTTATGTCGATCCCGATCGACTTACCACTGTCCTACCTAAGGACGCAATCCTTCCGGCCGATGGCCTCAATATTCGTTGGCCGGACCCCCAACTGGATCAAGAGGAGAGACTACACAAATACAAGTTGGCAGCAGCACAAGCCTACGCGAGAGCCAACAAAATTGATAAGATAGTGATGCAGGGAGATAACGATACTTTAGGGATTGTCGCTGCAGGAAAGTCCTACCTCGATACCCGCCAGGCTTTATCGGACTTGGATTTAGATGAAACGGACCTCAAAAGACTGGGAGTTCGTTTGTATAAACCAGCACTCGTATGGCCTCTCGAAAAAGAAGGTTTGTTGGAATTTGCCGCTGGCTTGGACACGATAATTGTGGTGGAAGAAAAACGAGGTCTTATAGAAGACCAGATAAAGGAAATTTTATTTAATGAAGAGAACCGACCGGCTCTCGTCATTGGTAAAAACGATGAAACAGGGGAGACATTATTCCCTTCTACCTATCAACTTACGTCAGAGGGAATTGGCTTAGCATTGGCGGCAAGGATTGGAGGTTTGGGAGATAAGGAAAAGCTCCGCAGCCAGGCTGAGCTATTACGTGATAGAACTACCCCATCCTCGGACAGCGCCCAAATACTGCGAACCCCTTATTTCTGCTCTGGGTGTCCCCATAATACGTCAACCAAAGTGCCTGAAGGAAGCAGGGGCTTAAGCGGGATTGGTTGCCATTTTATGGTTCAGAAAATGAACCGAAACACGGATACCTACACTCACATGGGGGCTGAAGGCGTGACATGGATTGGGCAAGCGCCCTTCAATGGGAACCAACATGTGTTTGTCAATATAGGTGATGGCACCTACTACCACTCAGGATTCCTTGCAATTCGGGCTGCAGTGGCCTCAGGTGCTAATATGACTTACAAAGTTTTGTTTAATGATGCCGTAGCCATGACTGGTGGCCAGCCAGTCGACGGTAAAATCAACGTCGAAGACATAACATTCCAATTCTATGGCGAGGGAATCCGCCGAATTGCCATTGTTAGCGACGAACCCGAAAAATACACGATTGGATCAAGTTTCGCTCCCGGCACAACCATTCATCATCGCGACAACTTAGATGAAGTCCAGAAAGAACTTCGTGAGTGGCAGGGGGTCTCTACCCTAATTTATGATCAGACCTGTGCTAGCGAAAAAAGGCGGCGGAGAAAACGGGGCACAATGATTGACCCTCCAAAACGCGCCTTTATCAATGAAGCAGTATGTGAGGGATGCGGCGATTGTTCTACAGCATCAAATTGCGTTTCAGTAGAACCTCTTGAAACAGAGTTCGGACGGAAGCGAGTAATCAATCAATCGACTTGCAATAAAGACCTCTCTTGCGTTAAAGGCTTTTGTCCGAGTTTCGTAACTATAAACGGGGGAGGACTACGCAAGCCGAATACGTCAACTGCTAGCACAACGTCTGATCCACTTGTCGGCAAGCTTCCGAACCCTGAGTTGCCTCTCTTAAATCGGCCCTCCAAAATTCTTGTGACAGGCATTGGAGGTACTGGGGTCGTCACGGTGGGAGCATTGCTTGGAATGGCTGCCCATCTGGAAGGAAAAGGATGTTCTGTTCTCGACATTATGGGTGCTGCACAAAAAGGAGGGGCGGTTGTAAGCCATATAAAAATTGCTAATCAACCTGAAGAATTGCACTCGGTTGAGCTTGGGGCCGGCAGCGCAGACCTTCTGCTTGGATGTGATCTAGTTGTCTCTGCTAGCCCCGAGGCTCTTGCAAAAGTTCGGCGTGGTGAAACTCGGGCGATCATTAATTCACATAACACACCTGTTGCAGGGTTCATTCATGACCCCAACCTAGATTTCCAATCTTTAACAAACCAGAAAACAATCAAGAAAGCGTCGGGAGAAAAAAACAGTCACTTTCTTGAAGCGACCAAAATAGCTACTGCATTGTTTGGCGATTCAATAGCAACCAATGTTTTTATGCTGGGGAACGCCTATCAACGAGGGTTGATTCCTGTTTCCGCTGAGGCCATTGAGCGGGCAATTGAACTCAATGGCGTCGCAGTGGAAATGAACAAAAGTGCGTTTGCCTGGGGCCGATTGGCGGCACACGACCTAGAATCGGCAGAGGCTGCCGCGGCGGAGCGTTCAACACAAGGCCCTGTTCAAGAGCTTTCAGAAACTCTTGAGCAAATCATTGGTCACCGTGAAAAGTTTCTTCAAAAATATCAGAATCGTGCATATGCTAGCCGCTATACAGAGCTTGTACGATATATACAAAAATTGGAAGAAAATGCTACCCCAGGGAAAACCTTCCTTGTTAAAGCCGTGGCAAAATATGCATTCAAACTAATGGCCTACAAGGATGAGTACGAAGTAGCTCGGTTACATTCAGACCCAGAATTCCGGGATAAAATACGGAAGACATTTGAGGGGGAGTACAAACTGACTTTTCATTTAGCCCCACCCCTCTTTGCTCCCAAAGATCCTAATAGCGGTAAACTTAAGAAAATGTCGTTTGGCCCCTGGGTTCTCACTGTATTTGGACTGTTAGCCAAGTTGAAATTTGTTCGTGGGTCGGCATTGGATATATTTGGTTATACTGAAGAGCGCAGGCTGGAACGGAAAATGATTAACGAATACTTTGACACTATAAAGGATGTTGCCGCAAAACTTGACCACGAGAACTACGAACTTGCAGTGCAGATTGCCGAAATTCCAGAAAAAATTCGTGGATTTGGCCATGTTAAAGAGAAAAGTGTACGCGAGGCAAAAGAACGAGAAACAAAACTTCTGGAATCCTTCCATAACCCGGAAACCCGGCCCGTGGCAGCGGAATAGAGAATACCTATCTTGGGGCTCTTGCCTAAAACCATAATCCACCAGCGCCAGAAAAACCAAGTGTTCACACTTCATAGGAAATTTGTGGGTCAACCTAAACTACTCAGCCGCTTGTAGTAATGACAAACTCTCGGCAAACTCCATAACAAATTGGGCTAAGTCTTTCTTAACACCAGAGAAGCCTTCCCTGGGCCTGAGTGTCTCCTCATCCATGTAGGCTGCCCTGCAAATCTCGACTTGCAGAACAAAAACACCCCGTTCTAGTTGGCCATAGTGCTGAGTTATAAATCCGCCCGAATAGGGCTCATTTCGGAAAACCTGATACCCCAACCTCGAAAATATTTTCAAAGCCATATCAGTCAAATACGCTGGTGCAGAGCTACCAAAGGCATTGCCAAGCACGACAGTACGGGGGGCATTGCCACTAATATTCACGGCCCTAGAGGGCATAGAATGGACATCAAAAAGCACCGCCAACCCAAACTTGGCACACGTAGAAGAAATTAGAGCTCGTAACATTTTATGATAGGGGAAATAATAACTTAGCAACCGCCTTCGGGCGTCTCCAATTGATAAGGCCTGGTTGTAAATCTCGGCTCCATTTGCAGCCACCCTCGGGATAACGCCTAAACCCTGACGTACTCTTGGGCTCATCAAACCCCTGGTTAAGGTTGTTGATAGCCCACTAATAAGTTCCGGATCTAAATCCATTGGACTCCGATTTAAGTCAAGAAAACTACGAGGAAAGTTTGCTGCCAAGACCGGGACTCCTAGGACAGGAATATCTTCAACCAAAAGATCAACAAAACGATCCTCAGATCGTCTTAAACTGTCCACAGAAATACGTGCTATTTTTCGGAAATCAGAGGGATACAAACGCCCACTGTGCGGAGATGAAACCACAATAGGAAACCTTTGAAGATCCGGCCTGTCGAGGGAAAAAGTTCCGATATGAGGGAATTTATGCTTCACCATAGCATCAACGATTTTCACTTAGCCATAGTTTCCTGATAGTATTATATGTACCCATGAACAAGTTGATGGCTTGAGCCAAGATGTTACCGCTCTTTAGAAGACGTACCAAACACACTTCTCGGACCCCCAAAGTTAATAATCAACAATTGGAAAGAATATTTGCCTTCCATTAATCTTGAAATTTTCAATGACGTCCTGACCCTCTCTAGAAGTAAGCCACTCAATAAAAATCGTTGCCAATTCAACCCTCACGTGCCTATGCAGTTTCTGGTTGACCATTATGACACTGTAGGGATTATGCATAGAAGGATCTCCTTCAAACAAAACTTCCAAAATCCCTTTATTCTCAAATGCTTCCCACGTACCCCTATCCGTCAAGGTATACCCGCCCATTTCCTGGGCTATATTTAACGTAGCGCCCATCCCCGCACCAACCTCATTATACCAGTTACCCTCCTGGAAGGCTGACGGATCCGTCATTGCTTTCCTCCAAAATTCCTGACTTCTCTTGTGTGTGCCACTTTCATCCCCACGGGAGACAAAAACTGGGCGAGCGCTCCCTATCAACCGATAAGCCGAGATCACACTATCTGCTCCCCTAATACCAGCCGGGTCCGAATGCGGCCCTACCAACACAAAATCGTTATACATCACCGGGGATCGCCGAACTCCATAGCCACTATTAATGAATGCAATTTCTGAGGGCTCATGGTGCACGAACAAAATATCAGCGTCCCCTCTTTTTGCGATTTCGATAGCTTGGCCCGTACCCACGCCAACCACTCTGGCACTTACCCCAGTACTCTCTCTAAATATCGGCAATAATTCATCAAACAAACCCGAATTAACAGTAGAGGTTGTCGAAGCAACCAAAATAGTGGCTTCCTCAGGCCAAACCTGTACGGCTAAAGATAAGCTAAGAATAAAACTTAGAAAAATATTTCTTATTGAACATTTCAAATAGCTTACTGCCAATTCAACGCCCTCTCGTACCCCTGGATCCTTGTGGCGGCCTGAGCTCTTTTCTATTCCACCACAGCAACTCTCCACGCAGAAATGATTCCGCAAGATCATTTTTTGGCTGCTCAAAAAAACTCTCAGCACTAGAATGCTCTAAGAGTCTCCCCCTATATAAAAAGAATATTTCATCTGCGAGCCGCCTAGCCTGCCCAAGATCATGGGTAGTCATAACAACTTTTGTCTTAGATTTTCGAATAGTTTCGATTATTTTTTCCAAGGAGTGGGTTGCTGCTGGATCGAGAGCGGCTGTTGGCTCATCCAAAAACAAAACTTCAGGGTCAAGGCTCCACGCTCGGGCGACCGCCAATCTTTGTTGCTCCCCCACCGATAACCTTCTAGCGGCTACTCTCCCAAGCCGAGCCAAGCCCGTAGAATCTAATATCTCTTCTATCCTCCGCAATCTTTCGTGCTTTCTGACCCCCCTGTGTCTAAGGCCATGTTCTAGATTCGAAAAAACGCTACGTCTAAGCATTATAGGCCGCTGGAAAACCATTGCCTGAAAACGTCTTACGATATGATTGCGCCTCTCCTTCCACTGGATCTGACCATGAGTTGGCTCGATTAGTCCGTGGCACAACCGCAGTAATAAACTCTTTCCTGCCCCATTTGGACCCAAAACAACCGAAAGAGTGTCAGGAAAGAAAGTCGCAGTGAGGTTCTTGATAAGCCGCATTCCGTTAACTTCATACGAAACATCTTGTAATGTCAGAGGTAGAATACGGATCCGCCTGTCGCCCGCGGAACCGGCTAACCTGAAGTCTGGAAGCTCAACCATATCGCCTCTTTGCCGCCTCATTAATAACGAAAGCGGTCCCGTTCACGCTCAGTGCTAAAGCCAGAAGAATCATTCCCAAACCCAAGGCCAAAGCCAGATCTCCCTTACTGGTTTCCAGAGTAATAGCAGATGTCATTACCCTCGTTACATGATCAATATTTCCTCCGACAATCATGACAGCGCCCACTTCGGCACTTGCCCTCCCAAAACCGGCTAGAATTATGGTTATTAAACTAAAACGTGCATCCCAAAGTAACGTGCTTATAGACTCCCTGGGACCTAGTCCGAGCGATTTAAGGTGCTCGGCATACTCGTTCCATAACTCTTCGGCACTTTGCCTAGTCAGAGCAGCAATGATCGGAGTTATTAAGCATACTTGCGCAATTATCATGGCAGTGGGCGAATACAAGAGCCCCAGCGTACCAAATGGGCCAGACCGCGACAAAAGCAAATAGACAACAAGTCCTACAACTACCGGTGGCAATCCCATCATCGCATTAAGGGAAATGATAATAAAAGTTCTCCCTGGGAATCTTAAAACAGCCAGCCCTGCTCCTATGGGAAGCCCTAAAAGGCTCGCCACACCAACTGCGCAAAGACTTACCTGAAAAGAAAGAGCCACAATTTCCAGCAAATTGCTGTCAAAATGCACAAGCAATGTGAATGCAGAAGCAAGAGCTGAACCTATGTCCATAATTCCTTCTTGGCCAGTTTATATCCATTAGGCCAGTAATACAAAGAACGCAAATTGCTATTCTACATACTTTAGGGAACTTCCAACACACTATTAGGGGTAAAATGGAAGATCTTGAGCAGTTCCAGTCAAAATAACTTGCTGCACAGGAAAATGTTTGGCAAATGACCCCTCACCCTCTATTGTCCGATGCCTAATGGGGTGCAAAACACCCTTCTAGTCATAGGTTTTTAGCAAAGGGCGCGTAGCTCAGCGGGAGAGCACCACGTTGACATCGTGGGGGTCGCTGGTTCAATCCCAGCCGCGCCCACCAAATCCTTTGTCAGTAGCCTGAGCTTCTTCTAGGTTAAAAAGTATAGACGCCGCTTACAATATAAGACTGAAGGTCGGAGTCCTCGACTGGATAATACTGATATTCCACCCTCACTCCGAGTTGTCCCCCAAACTGCCATCCAACCCCAATAGTTGGATCAGTTCCTGAACCTAAAAACGTAGACGCGGAGCCACGCGAAGTATTCACACTAAGGTCCGCATCCCAGGAAAAAAATCCGGCTTTAATAAAACCGAAGCTATTCTTCACCTCATATTTCGCGATTGCCGCTATCTCTACTCCATAAATATCAACGGACGTTACAATGCTTTCTGATGGCCCAGTAAGTGTAGTATTGATCTCCAAGGTACCCAGGTTCGTGAAGCCACCCTCTACTGCAAAATATTCGTTCACATGATAGCCGCCATGGAGCTTAACGTAGGTCCCTGCGTTATCCGTCGAAGAGGTGGAACTACTAAAGCCTAAATTGATAAGGGCCGTATTCAACGTCTGTAAATCTGAAGTTGTTACGTTAAAATCAGTCAAGCCAACACCACCAAGAACGTAACCTCGCTGTTTCATCGAACTCTCGTTTGCAACTACACTTGATGAAAAAGCTAATAAGGCGCCTAGCACCAAACCTATTCTCAACATATTATTCCCCTCCCCAATGATTGCTACAGTAACTCGCCGGCCACTAGCTTCCGACACGACTGCAGGAGCAACAACATAGTCTATCCACACTCAGGTGGAAACCAAGTCAAAAAGGTAAGGCTAAGATAACTAATATTAATTAGTTTTACAGATATACAGGAAACGGCCACCAAAAACGCCGAATCAGCGGCGAATAGTGACGTCAGGATAAGATGGCCTTAGTGTGATTTTTTTTATCACATGTCTAAAAATCCATCTGTAGAGAAGATGGCTCAGGGAACTACTTGACAAATTTTAAGGTCATCCGGTCGCTCTCCCCCGTATCCAGCGAGGACTTCCGCTCCGCAGCATCGCTTACCCTTAATGTTGGAGGCAATCGCCAAACCTTATCCTTTTCTGTTGGACGATCTCTCCCGTTTGCATTGATTTCAGATGATGCAATTAATTTGAGACCAGCATTCTCAAAAGCCGCCACCACCCGCGCCGTATGCAGATATCCATTAGAGCCATCGGCCCATTCTAGACTATTTCCTGTAGGCGCTCTGTGTTGAACAACACCAACAATCCCCCCCGCCTTAAGCAAACGAAATGACTCTTTAGCTGCTTGGTCCAAAACCTCCGGATCAAAGCGATTAAGGTGATGGAGCGATCGCACAAACAAAATCCTATCCACAGAGTTTGATAAACTATTCGGGGCCTCAGTAATGTAGTACGTCGAAATCCTTGGTGGATCGTCGACCAGACTAGCTACCCATTCAGGAAAGGTTTGCGGCCAATCCTCAAACCTTTGCCTCATTGCCTGCCAGCGTCCCCCAAATATTTTTGCAGAGATATCGAGCGTATAATTAGCTGCTATGAAATGCCCCGATGGACCCAGGTACGGAGCCAAAATCCTGCTGTACCATCCCCGTCCCGGGAGCGTTTCCACTACAGTCATGCCTGGCTGCACCTCAAAAAACCGCAAAGTTTCTTTGGGGTGTCTAAACACATCCCTAGATGCCTCTATTTCATTTCTAGACTCAATAATGTCATCTAACAAATCAGCAACTAACGACGTCGAGGCTACGCACATAGCCAGAATAAAAACACTGGCTTTCCGTATATACCTAGCCAAAATCTTACCAGCTCTCGCCAAACGGCCGCAAGTCAACATCGAAGGTCCAAGCTGATTTATCTTGGTGAGCCACATGATAGATGGTATCCGCAATAGCGGGGGGCTTACAGAAGAAAGATTCTGGTGGATCATCCGAGCGGAGATGGCGAGTCCAAGGCGTATCGATGGAGGCGTCTATAAGCACATAAGCGACATGCACACCCTTCGGCCCCAGTTCCCGGGCCATGGATTGTGCTAATATACGTTGTGCCGCTTTGGTAGGGGCAAAAAAAGCATAGTTAGCCTTTCCTCGTAAGGCCGATGTATTACCTGTAACAATAATTGCACCCTTGCCTGCCTTGATCATTGCCGGGGCAGTTGCACGAGCGATATATAACAAAGAGGTGGTGTTGATCCTAAAGTTTCGTTCCAAATGGTCTGGCTTATCACCTAGAAAACTCTGAAAACTACCCCCTGCTGCATTGTGTATTACAACCTCCGGCGCACCCATTTCCAAGGCGACTTGTTCAGCAATTTCTGTTAAGTGATCGAGATCCATAACATTACACTGATACCCCTTTGAGCCTTCCAACTCTGTTTCAAAACGATCCAAACGGTCCTGGGTACGGGCTAACATTGCAATTCGATACCCACCTTGGTGAAACCGGCGGGCACAAGCTCCACCCGTTCCATCACCTAATCCCGTGATCAAGCAAACTGGCTTATCTTTACTCACACGCGTTTACCTTTCCACGCCCTAAATTACTAGGCACCTATACGTTGAAACCACTTCACGCGGCTCTCTGGTTTGCACCCAAGGGCCCAATATCGGCCTCCTTAAGAGCCTTTTTGAGAACTTCAATCTCTCCGTGAACTAGTTTACATAGTGGAGGTCTGACCACAGCCTTTGGAAGGCGTTCTAAAAGTACGGCCACCTCCTTCATTCGATTATGCATATCCAAGAATGGAGGAGCATAAAATGCTTGAACCATAGGATAAATACGATCATTGATCCCCTGCGCAAGAGCCAGATCACCAGATTGAACAGCCCGCCATAAATCCACTTGGAGGTCGGCTATAACACTCCCCGCACCCGACAGCAGCCCATTACACCCCATCGTTAGGGAAGACATCAGCCAGGCACTATGAGTAGTTAGAACGCTGATAGGCCGGGCTAAATTCTGGAGAACACGAATATGTCTCTCATGGAGCATCCCGTCATTACACCAGTCCTTAATAGCAACCACTGTTGGGATTTCCTCAGCTATTCGAACGAGGGTTTCTAGAGTGTGTCCTAGACCTCCACCCATTGGATACTGAAAAACAATTAAGGGTAAATCGGTACTATCAGCAATTACCTTGAAATGGGACAGTGCCATTTCAGGCCGAAGTTGACCACCCATAGCAATAGAGTTAGGGGGAAAAACCAACAACGCAGACGCGCCCTCAGCATCCGCCATTGACGCCAATTTAGCTGCATAGGCACTACCATCCGCATATATACCATTCACTATTGGCATTGACGGGAGTTCACTCAGGCTAACTTCAAGCACACGCTGTTGTTCCTCAAAACTGCAAGCGTGAGCCTCAGAAGCATGTGCATTTACTGTTATCGCCGACAAACCCTCAACAGTCGCAACGTCACGCAAATGCTTTCTATAGTTTTTCTCATCAATCGAAAAATCATCATGAAAAGGGAGAAGACATGCTGGAATCACTCCAGAAGGCACAAATTTATTCCTAGTCGGCATTTTCAAAACTCCATTCCAAACGACTATACGCCCGCTTTATACTAACAAATTTCCTCTAGGTAGGATACATTGATCCAGGCAACAATCGGAACCGGATAACACAAACCGCATTCCCTAGATTCAGCAAAATAGAAAATGTTTGGATTAAGATATAGTACATTATGACCATAATCACAGATTCAGTAAGCTTAGCAACTCTATGCGATAAACTCACTAAGGAACCCTTTATCTGCATAGACACAGAATTCATCAGAGAGAAAACTTATTGGCCAAAACTCTGCCTAGTTCAGATATCTGGCCCAAAAGGCGAACCATTTGCAATAGATCCATTGCACGAAGGCATCGATTTATCACCACTATTCTCCCTAATGATAAACTCAAAAATCGTGAAGGTGCTGCATGCAGCACGGCAAGACATAGAAATATTTTTACATCTCATTGGACAACTGCCCAATCCAATTTTTGATACTCAAGTTGCGGCTATGGTTTGCGGGTTTGGTGAGTCAGCCAGTTATGAGCATCTAGCTCGTAAAATCGCCGACGCCCGAATTGACAAGTCTTCGAGATTTTCTGATTGGTCTGGAAGACCTTTGGAAAAAAGGCAGTTAAAATATGCCCTTTCTGACGTTATTCATCTACCGCGAATATATTTAACCTTAAAGAAAAGGCTTGCGGAAACGGGACGTGAAAGTTGGATTGCCAAGGAGATGGCGGCTCTCGGTAAGCAAGAGACATACATTACTGAACCCAAGACCGCCTGGAAAAAAATAAAAACGAGAGGGGCTAGCTCCCGTACCCTTGCTGTTTTAAGAGAATTAGCAGCCGTTCGGGAGGAATGGGCTATACTTTACGATCTCCCCCGACAACACGTAATTCGCGACCAGTCTCTACTTGCGATATCTGTTTCACAACCAACCACCATGGAAGAATTGGTTAGAGTCAGAGGCTTAAAGGGAACATTAACTAAAGGAAAATTAGTCAGTTCTATGCTAAAGGCAATCGAGCGGGGGAAAAACCTGAAGCTAGAAAAATACCCAGAAACTCCTAGGAAGCCTGACAATCACCCAGCCTCACCAGCAGTTGTAGACTTACTCAAAGTTTTGCTGAAAGTTCGATGTGATGAGAACTCTATTGCCGCTCCTTTAGTAGCAAAAAACTCTGATTTGATTGAAATCGCTGCCGGTCTAGAAAAAAACTCCGTTCTAACAGGTTGGAGACGAAAGGTTTTTGGCGAAGACGCATTGAAATTAATTCGCGGCCAACTCAGCTTAAGAGTCAACAACGGGGAAGTGCATATCCACACCTCGTGTGAAAAGAAAAATTGAAATAAAATATAGTGGCTACCTTCCTATTTCGAGGTGCACTATCTCGATGATCGACCATACTATCAGCTATTTCAAAATATAACGCGGTTTTAACCTTAAGTGTTTGGCCAAAGCCGTATATCGTTCCCTTACCACGTGACCAATCAAGGCAGAACTTTTTTCCGAGTACGAAAGAGTTACTTCTTTTTCATTTATGGATAAGGAGGATCCGCTAAGAGCTCCCGGAACACCGCCCGATAAAGTCTCCCCAACCCGTGCGGCTAGGCCGATAGCTCTCGCCCTACCTAAACTACCCCTGTCAATGAGGGGTTGGATCTGCCCCGCAAATTTCGGCACTCGTCTCCCGCTATAACGGGTCATCGTAGCAAGACCTAGAAATACCCTGCCAAAGTGATCCATTGGAGCCTGCATCAATGCACACTCCATCAAAGCATATTCAGGCCGATACCCAGGATGCACACTCCATGCAATATCACAAAGGAGACAGGTGGCGTAGCGCAGGCGGGCTTCTTCCTCCGTTTCCCTAGGAAACAATGGAGCCAGCCAATCGGCCAGCTCTTTGCCATGACCGGGAAACCGGGCCGCCCGACCTGCTATATCCATACAAACCATAATAAGAGGATCTCGGTTCTGTTCCTCGATCGATAACCTGCTAAATGCCAAACCCTCTCGTAGACCACTGGCAACAAAAACAATGCGGCTTGGCCTAATCTGATCCAAGATAATAGAGAGAATTTGCGCAGACAACGGCAAAAGCTTGAGCCGTCTAGTTGATATCTGAGAAATAGGCGCCAAGGAAGCATAACTTTGGACAGACAAAAGCTTAGAAAAAGCTACTACTTCCTTATAGCTCAAGGAATATTTGTGCACTATCTGTAGCGGATACTTATTTTGAAACATATGAAGTCTAGCGAGTGATCGCCAAGTTCCACCGACTAAGAAAATTTCCTGACCCTTGTGTCCTGCAAGCCAATCTAGCTTCTCAAGCTTTACCGCCAGGTCAGCCAATTTATCCTTAGTACCAACTTTCTCATTCCCTAAAAACCTCAGGGAGCCGAATGGAAGGGTAGCAGTCTTACCTACAACATCCCCGCGAACCTCTGCCAGTTCCAGACTACCTCCACCTAAATCTGCTATTAGTCCAGTAGCGGATCTAACCGACGATATTACACCTAGTGCTGTATATTTTGCTTCCTCTACACCCGTGAGCACACGAAGATCCATGCCCACCGCGCGTTTCACCTGTTCAACAAAGAAATTGCCATCGCTTGCTTCCCTGACAGCAGCAGTAGCGACAGCATCAACCAGACCTACGTCCATCGCTTCAATTAAATCAGAAAAGCGAGCTAAATTGCTTAAGGCCTGCTCGACCCCCTTGACAGAAAGGCGACCTGTGCGAGACAAATCCGAACCAAGGCCACAAGAAATTTTTTCGTTGAAAACTACATTCAGGCTCCGTTTGAGAGCCTCATAAACGACTAATCGTATCGAGTTAGAACCAACATCTATAACCGCATAGCGCCGCCCTACTGTACCTTGGATTACTTCCTCAACTGACTTGGACATACAGCATCATCTACTCTTAGAGACAAATTCTACCCAGGAGTCTGCTTGTTAACGGAATACATCTCTAGCAAGTCTATCTTACTTTACCCTTAATTGGGCAGGACCGCCGAAACGCTCCAATGCCTTGCCACGCCCTGAGAGACTTGGGTTAGTCATAAAATATTCATGACAACTAAAACCTACCCCATTTGGAAACTGTCTTTCAAACCTACCCGATGGTAACATCTCCCAACTCTGAAGATCGTCCTTAAGATTTGCGACAAGTATTTGCTCTAGTATCTGCTCGTGAACTGTAGCATTAGTAATTGGCACCATTACTTCACAGCGTCGATCCAAATTTCGCGGCATCCAATCGGCCGAAGAAATAAATAACTTAGCATCGGAGTGTGGCAAAGCCCTACCATTACCAAATACCCAGACTCGGCTATGCTCGAGAAAACGTCCAACTATACTTTTTACACGAATACGTTCCGACAACCCCGTGACCTGGGCCCGGAGGCAGCAAATTCCCCTAACGACAAGCTGAATACGGACACCCGCCTGACTTGCCTGATACAGCTTGTCAATAATATCAGGATCAACAAGCGAATTCATTTTCGCCCAGATCTCCGCCGCCACTCCCGCCTCAGCATTCTTAATCTCTTTATCAATCAAATCATTGATCGTTTCCCGCAAGGTGATAGGAGCAAATGCCACCTGATTCAAGCGGGGGGTCTCTCCATATCCTGTTAAATAATTGAAGATAGTTGCAGCATCTCTAGCTAATTCAGGACTACAAGTAAAGAATGAAAGATCAGAAAACACTTTGGCTGAAACTGGATGGTAATTGCCCGTCCCGTAGTGAGTATATGTCCTTAATTTTTTCTCCTCCCTCCGAACAACGTAGGAAATTTTCACATGTGTCTTTAGATCAATAAATCCATATACAACCTGAATTCCAACCCTTTCCATGCGTTGCGCTAAACGCAAATTGTCCTCTTCGTTAAATCTTGCTTTTAGTTCAACCAGAGCTGTAACTGATTTCCCACCCTCCGCTGCCTTCACCAACGCGCTGACAATTGGCGAGTCTGGTGTAGTTCGATATAATGTTTGCTTAATTGCTATAACATCCTGATCAGCCGCCGCCTGCTCAAGAAACTGGACCACAACGTCAAAGGACTCATAGGGATGATGAACCAGAATATCTTTCTCGCGTATAGCGGCGAAACAGTTATCACCAAATTCACGAATCCTTTCTGGAAATCGTGCCGTGTATTTTGGGAACAACAAGTCTTGCCTTCCACAAAGAAGCAATTCATCCACTTGGTGGAGGCCCAAAATATCCGATACCTGCGAAACATCTTCGGCGCCTGCCTCCAATTCATCTATCAACATTTCACGTAGTTCGGCGGGCATGGTGTCACTAATCTCAAGGCGAACTAGATTTCCTCTCCGTCGTTCCCGGATTGCTCGCTGAAATGACACTAACAAGTCATCTGCTTCATCTGAAACTTCTATATCGCTATCACGAATTATCCGAAATAATCCCGCACCAGAAACACCATAACCTGGAAACAACCTTTTTATGAATTTCAATACCACATCCTCAAGCGGGATATAACGATCCAGCAGGCCTGGTAGCCGAATAAGGCGGGCAATCTGGGGTGGTAGCAAAACATGAGCCCGCATACCTTCGCCAGTCTCTTCACGAACTAACTGAACTGCTAAGGCAAACCCAAGATTTGGAAGAAATGGGAAAGGGTGAGCCGGATCTATCGCAAGAGGTGTCAGAACTGGAAAAACATTAGAATTAAAATATTCCCCTAGCCAACCATCATCCGATTGGCTCAATTCATGTGCCGCTACAAGGATCAACCCCACCTGCCTCAATTCTTCCCGAAGTCCCCGCCACACTTGTGTTTGTCGTGTCCGAAGGGCCGCCGCAGCAATTTTTATTGCCGTAATCTGCTCCGAAGGGGTCTTTCCATCTGGAGTAATCTGGGAAAGGTTGGCCCTTATTTGGGCCTTTAGTCCGGCCACCCTGACCATATAGAACTCGTCCATATTACTGGCTGAAATACTCAAAAATCTGACACGTTCAAGCAGGGGTTGCCGCTTATTTGTTGCCTCCTCAAGAACCCTTCCATTAAATGCCAACCAAGACAATTCTCGATTGATGAAACGAGAATCTCCCTCAGCAAGACCAGAACTGGCCTCGCAAGACGGCAACTTCAGGTTGCCCGGCTCTCGATGCTCATGATCAGTGTCCAAAGCGCATTTCCTTATTCAAAAACATCAAACGCCCCTAGTAACACCTAGACAACTTCCTAGAATGTCCCCGGATAAGCTCCGCCATCCATCAAAAAATGTTGCCCGGTTACATAACCCATTTGAGCGCCACACAAAAATGCACAGGCATCACCGAATTCGCTGGGCTGCCCGAACCGCCCTGCTGGGTTCTCCTCCGCACGAAGCTGGTAAACTTCTTCGAAGGGTCTCCCCATTTTCTCCGCTGCAAAATTAACTGCTGACGTTAACCGATCCGTCTCAAAAGGACCAGGCAAAAGATTATTAATCGTAACATTATGCTTGACTGTTTGTCTTGCGATCCCCGCGACAAAACCAGCCAAACCAGTGCGGGCACCATTAGACAATCCCAGCTGTTGTATAGGAGATTTGGTAGACCCAGACGTTATATTGACTATTCGTCCAAACTGACGATCGATCATTCCATCCACTGTTGCCTTGATAAGCTCAATTGGAGTGATCATATTTGCTGTAACAGCATCCACCCAATCCTTCCTAACCCAGTCTCTAAAATCCCCTGGGGGCGGTCCGCCAGCATTGTTAACCAAAATATCAGGGTTTGGACACGCCGAAAGTAACTCAGCCTGACCATCGGCTGAGGTAACGTCACAAGCAACTGCAACTACAGTGGCTCCAGTTTCCTGGCGAATCTCCTCAGCAGTTGTCTCAAGTTCTGTCTCTGTTCTCGCATTGATTGTAACCGCAACCCCTTCACGGGCCAGGGACAAGGCGCAGGCCTTTCCAAGGCCCTTGCTAGAAGCGCAAACTATGGCGCTTTTTCCTGATAGTCCCAAATCCATCTCACTCTCCTTATTTTCTATTCAACCTAAAACTTTCCATTCATTAATTTCTCAAGCGCCCTGGCAGCCAACACAGTGGTAATCTTTCTTTTTTCCCTGAAAGCCATGGCATCAAGCTCATCAGCCAAGCGACCAACCATATAAAATGAACGTTCCATCCGTTCAACTAAATACCTGACTACCGACACCTCAATGCGCACCTGCCGGTCCGAGAATTGCTTCACCAGTAACGCCTGCAACAAGAAGTCATCAGGCTCACCGATTTTTACAGCCGGCAACGCCATGAGCCGGGACCGGAGATCTTCCAAAGAAATAGACCAGAATTGGGGATCGCTGTTCGCGGTCAATAAAATACTTTTCTTGTACTCGACCACCCCATTATAGAGACGTAGTAATGCCCTCTCATTAGCCTCATCTGCGTGCTCGACCACGATGGATTCCGCTGAATCACTAAAGCAATCCTGGTTGAGCAGGAGATCTCTTCCATCCACTAGTTTTGCCTGAGCCTTGTTCCGCCAAATTTCAGCCAAGTGGGTTTTCCCGGAGCTTGGGGGGCCAGACACGATAAGGCCACAAGCCCGCCATTCTGGCCACTGGTCAAGCCAGCTAACCGCCTCAGAGTTGCACCCAGCCACCAAAAAATCCTCCTCCCGATATACAGGAGTTAGACCCAAATCTAATTTCAGCTGCGGGGGCCCAGCTTGGCTCATTTTTCCGATACCGAATGATTTTTAGGAGGCCCGTGGTACAAATGACTTTGAAGGTAATGATTAAAAAGAAACTTCAATCCAACCCCGATGACCGCGGCAACGGGCACTGCCAACAAGATGCCAACCACGCCAAATAGTGACCCTCCGGCCAAAAGGGCAAACAAGACCCACACAGCACTTAATCCTATCCGCTGTCCAACTAATTTAGGCGTCAAAATATAACCCTCAATGATCTGCCCTATTACAAAGACTATGGCTACAATACCGACAAACTCCACACCATCAAATTGGAAGTAGGCGAACCCACCAGCGAGGCAAAACCCAAAAATTGTCCCCACGTATGGAACAAACGAAATTATGCCAGCAACTAAGCCGATCAGAAGCCCATACTTAAGTCCCAAAATACCCAGTGCGAGCGAATACGCAATTGCAAGAATTATACAAACACTCGCCTGACCTCGACAGTAATTCGCTAAAATTTCATCAACAAGATGAAGCTGAGTGCGAATTGTTTGGGCATGTTCACGAGGCAACCAATCATTACATTGTGAGAGAATCTTTTCCCAATCACGTAGCAGGTACCAGGCAACAACGGGGCTCACAAATAACAATCCAACAAAGTTTATAAGTGCAGAACCAGACAACCACACAGCTTGTAACGATTGGAATGTCCAGTCAGTGAGCCGGGGGATTACCCCCAAAAATGCTTCCTCTCCCAGCCCAACATTAGCCACTAAGGAAGCATGCATGTTATCAGGGGTTAATTGTGACCACCGAGACAGCCCTTCTTCCACAATAAGCGGTAACTGAGCAAATAGACCCACAATTTGCCCCTGCAATATCGGAAACACTAGCAAACCAACAAGAACTATACTCACAGCAAAAAGCGCTAGCACAAGAGAGGCAGAAACCGCTCGACCAAGACCAAATCTACTAGCCTTAACAACAGCGGGGTTAAAGAAATAAGCTACCGCGACCCCAGCAACGAATGGGAACAATATCTCGCTCAACAACACCAGGAAGATCAAAACAAAGACCCCCAGCCCGATCCAGAACACCCCTTCTTTTCTCAAAGTCACAACTCTACCTTTACTTTAGAAGCACCAACGCGCGATTATCCAAAATTTATCCTTCTCACTCTACTCTATGAATAGATCTTCTCGACTTACACCATTTGTAGCCCCCAACGAAGGTAGGGGATTCACCAGATCTGGCTCAACGGATAGCTCTGGCAGCTCTTCTAAACTAGGCTTGGGAAGAACCTCGCCCTGTGTCTGACTTACCTTCTCAGAACGATCCAGAATAGCCCAATTTCCTGCCTCTTTTTCCAACGCAAGCTCTTTTCTTTGTAGCAAGAGCGCAAATCGTTCAATGCCGCCCAGAAATTTTACACGCAGATTAGCTTTACTTCGGGAGAGAGCTAAAATAGCAACGTCTTGCACCACCGACACTCCCCTTAACCGAGAAACAATACTTTTCCACTCTGCCCACCCCTCAACAAGGTATACCACATCAATGCTTGCCTCTTCGTCAAAAGAAAGAAGATTTGATACTTTCCAATCATATTCGACCCGCTGTGCCATTTGCGCCGCCGCCCTCAACAGAAATCCTTCTAGGTTTTCGCTGCCAACCATGTCAAACCTCTCTATTTCGACAGCCCCCACTGTCGCCCCAAAGTTCTGCATGGTTACGTCTACAAAGCCCTGATTCGATGTACCAGAAGACATTGTAGCCACGGTAACCAGTGTTTCCCCTGCCCCATAAGTTGAGGCGAACTCGCGCAAAGAATCACGATCTCCAGCCAGAGCTTGCTCTACATCTATTGCCAGAACATCAGTCAATTGTCCCATAGGCACGATCAGACTTACGGCCTCATTTTTTATTTCAAGTCTCCTCCATGCCTCACGCCACGGATTAGAGTCCTCCCACAGGGTAACCACCTCTCCCTCCCTATATACTGGCAATACAACTACAGGAATACTTTCGGCCTCGGAAAACGGCACCCCCGCGGCAACTAATAATCCACGAACCTTTTCCCGATTAAATCGTATCTTCAATTCGGCTATATAACGTTGATCCGATCTTCTTTCGTTAAAAATTTCAAAATCTTGAACATACCCAGCTACTTCATCCCGGCTTAGCTTTGGAAGCTTTGCCTCGTCTCTACGTAAAGTTAATTTTTTCAACAAAAGGATTAGGCCCTGTTCCTGCCCTTCAGATATGGCCTCCGACCTTGCAGTGTTTGAATCCGCAGCGGTTGCATCAAGCTTGATCGACCCGACGGTATATAGATCATCATCAGCGATACTGTAAAAGCTTAGGAAACTAATTAGCCCTGCAGCCAGGGGTATGATCCTAACTAAAAAGATTATATTCTGTGCCATTGCAAAGCTTCTTTGGACTGCTATCTTCACCATAAATTTTGGCTCACTCGTGGACCCCGGCATATAATAAGATGAACAAGTCCAAAAATAATAGTTATTCGTACGGATCATCTGGAGTGGATGTTGAGCTTGGGCGGAAATTCGTCGATATTATCAAGCCCTTAGCTCAGGCCACCGCAAACCATGGAAATACGCCGGAAATAGGCGGTTTTGGTGCAATATTCGATATAAAATCAAGCGGCTTTAATGACCCTTTACTCGTTGCTGCAACAGATGGAGTTGGAACGAAGCTACTCCTAGCCAACCAGACTAATAGTCACCGCGTGGTTGGAGTAGACCTTGTGGCCATGTGCGTCAACGATTTAGTTGTGCAGGGAGCGAAACCATTGTTTTTCTTGGACTATATTGCTTCTGGGACATTGGATACCTCTGTGGCGACCCAAGTAGTTCAAGGCATAGCGGAAGGCTGCAAAGAAGCTGAATGTGCTCTAATAGGTGGTGAAACAGCTGAGATGCCTGGCCTATATTCCAGCGGACACTATGACCTGGCCGGCTTTGCGGTGGGGGCAGTGGAACGAGACGACGTAATCAGAGGGAACAAAATCAAACCGGGTGATCAAATTTTAGCCCTGGAATCCTCCGGATTCCATGCTAATGGCTATTCACTCATTCGGCAAATTCTGGCTTCAGAAGACCTCCAGCTTTCGGACCCTTCGCCATTCTCACAAAGGGAGACCCTTGGAGAAGCACTGCTACAACCAACACGCATCTACACTAGGTCAATCCTTCAACTACTAGCCAAAACCAGACCTGCCGTAAAGGGAATTGCTCACATTACCGGGGGCGGCTTTTACGAGAACGTGCCTAGGATACTTCCCGAATATACTGACGCAGTAATAAATGCTAACTGGAAGCCCCCAAGTTGTTTTAGATGGCTTCAGCAGGTGGGGAATCTTAGTGCCAAAGAGATGTTTAGCACCTTTAATTGCGGAGTGGGGATGATAATTGTAATAGACCCGGAAAAGGTTGATATGGTGACAGAATGCCTTAGAGCAGGCAGAGAAAGCGTGCTTCATATAGGCGAAATAAAAAAATCAAGCGCACAAAAACAACGAGTAACTATTAAAGGACTCCAGAATAAATGGAGCTGAATACATAATGAGGGTAGCTATCTTGATCTCGGGTCGGGGCTCCAACATGGAAAACTTAATTCGGGCCAGCTACAAACCAGACAGCGATATTGACATAGTCCTCGTAATCTCCAACCGCAAAAACGCTACGGGGCTCAATACAGCCGAAAATCTAGGTGTTAAAACTCAGATAATTGAGCATGAAAAATTTGAGAGCCGGGACGCCTTTGAGCTACAACTGACCTCCGTGTTAGAAAACGCTAGGACTGAATTTATTTGTCTGGCTGGATTTATGCGGATGCTTGGCACAAGCTTCGTGGATCATTGGTATAACCGCTTGGTTAACATCCATCCTTCGGTTTTGCCAGCTTTTAAGGGATTAAACACACACCAGAGGGCAATAGAGGCGGGTGCCCACTATTCCGGGTGCACAGTTCACTTTGTCCGCCCCGACATGGATGAGGGTCCAATTATTTTGCAGGCCATAACTCCGGTTAACACCGAGGATAGTGCAGTTAAGCTGTCAAACCGTGTTCTAAAGCTAGAACACGTATGCTATCCGCTGGCACTAAATTGGATTGCTAAGGGCCAAATATCCATAGTCCGTGGCAGGGTAAAACTGGCCGCCCCCAATACCCACAACATTGCTAAACCACTAGACCAATCTAGAAAGGAAAAGGCTTAAATAACAATATCGATCTGACTGAAAAAATATGAAATCTCGCTCGCAGCTGTCTCAAGACTATCAGATCCATGCACAGAATTGGCCTCCACTGATTCACCAAAATCCTTACGAATAGTGCCCACCTCAGCGTTTGCAGGATTGGTTGCTCCCATTAATTCGCGATTTCTTGTTATCGCTGATTCACCTTCCAATACTTGCACCACTATAGGACCTGAACACATAAACTCGCATAGATCTCCAAAGAAGGACCTTTCACTGTGAACCGCGTAAAAACCCTCAGCCTGAGCCTTAGTCAATCGAAGTCGTTTTTGGGCAACAATTTTTAAGCCAATTTCCTCAAAGCGAGCGTTAATCTTCCCACTCAAACCTCTTCTTACTGCATCAGGTTTTATAATTGATAATGTTTTTTCAATTGCCATTGTATAGCCATCTGTACGTTAGAGGGAAACGGGGCCTTATAAACACTCGGAGACATTAGAGCAAGCAGATCTTCCAATTTCTCTTTCTCTCCCTCGCCATGGAGAACCTCCTAAACCTATAGGAAAAGTAGATTGAAATTATCTAACCCAGCATTCCATAGCAATATATCGTGCTATACGAATATTATTACTGATACTATACTCGTTATGTTACCAACTCTTAGTAATGGCGCTATAATGTCTACATCAATTGGAACTAGAATCTTCACAAGACTGTTTGGCAAAAAAGTCGGTCAAGATGATTATGGGAATGAGTATTACCGATGTAGCTGTGGGTCAAAAATGAAAGAAAGGCGATGGGTCATTTATCCGGATGAGGCAGATGGTTCGGCCGTACCCCCAAACTGGCAGGGGTGGCTAACGCACACCCTGAAGCTACCTCCGACACAAGACCCCCCCGTCATCCGGGACTGGATGATAGGACACCAGCCTAACCTAAGTGGAACCCCTAAAGCATACCATCCATCCGGTGCAACCCCGACGGGAGAGAATGACGTATCTCGGGGCAACTACGAACCATGGGAGCCGAACTAGTTGGATTGCCTCACGCTTGGCCGACCTCCCAAATAGACAGCAACAACAATCAATATTATCCCCGAAACCTGTACAGGCCCAAGACGCTCATTGAGCAAAAACATTGCCATTAGAACTGCTATTATTGGCTCTAGGTTAGCGACAATGGCAGCTCTTACCGGTCCAATCATTGGCAAAGCAAGGTAATACGCGATTACCGCTAAAGAAAAACCTAACATGGATACCACAAAACCACTCCAACCGACCCAATTGACTGGAAAGGCTACGCCACCCCGAAAGAAAACAAAAAACCAACTAGCCAGACAAGCTACCACCATGGACCAAAGAATTAGCCCGATACTATTTTCTATGTCTGCCACCCGAGCAAAAAGTACAGAGGTCAAAGCCACCCCACATCCCCCACCTAGAGCTAACGCAATACCCGACATATTAGGTCGAGATAAGTTTAGACTGATTACTAAAACAACACCGGTGAAGCCAATAAATAGTGCGCTAACTCGCCCCACCGAAAGTGAATCACTACCAAATAACCACGAAAATAGCGCGACCTGTAGGGGAAATGTATAAAACAATGCCGCTGCCAAGCTCACATCTATCTCGCGAACTGCTGACAAGTAAGCTGTCGCATTCCAAGCTAGCAATAAACCCATCACCAACGGAATATGAAGTAACTTGGGCCCAACCCAGAGAGAACTTTTTCGGATACTAGCAATAACAAACATTGCCAGAACGCATATAGTAAAACGGGCGGCTACCAATGATAGTGGTTCGGAACCACCGTAATAAGCAAGCTTAGCGAATGACGGGGAAACACCAAACCCAACGGCGGCCAAAGCCACAAGGCAAAGCCCGAGCCTTTCCTTCCTGAGCGGAATAAGCTTTAGAACGCTAACCATGCTAAAAACCACCCGTTAATTTAGCCGATATAAGTTAGGAAAGGAGGAAATAACCTCTAGAATACACTATGTTACCAATGTGGCATAATGTTAAGCAACTCCCGTTCCTGGCTCCAAAAGGTTGCCACGCGGGAGTTCCAGCGCTATATGGATATGGGAAAGATGCAAGGTGATAAGGAGGTACCCGTGATCCTAGCTGAAAAACAAATATGCATCCAAGATGCCATACAGTTTGCTCGACGGACTAGCCAAAAGGTACACCATCTAAAGGGCCGGGAATAGGAAACCCTAGAAATGGAATCTCCAACCAAAAAAGACAATTTACTTCCAACTTGGCTAGACACAAAAGGCTCCCCGGTAGGATGTTCAGAAAAAATTAAAGTCCTAAACGAAAATATAATTGAAATAAAAGAAATTTGTGAAGAAGCTCTGGAAGATGCCGTCTTGATGGGATGCGATGAAAAGCAAATCAGAGAAGTACTTTCTGAAATCATTACTAGTTTGCCAAAGCCATTCTCAAATCGCACGTGAATATCAGACTGTGCGGATAAGCCCATATGCTCTAACCCTTCTTCTAATGCTGTCCTACGCAGCCAATGCCAATGAGAACACACTACTCCTCGAGGGCCTCAATAAAACCACTGGCCGTGTATTGCAGTTAGAAGCTGGCATGGGAGCCACGATAGTCTGGGGTCCTCTTCAAATCCGCCCTTCTCGCTGCATTAAGGCACCCCCGGAACAACTTCCAGAAAACGCAGCATTTTTAGAAGTTTGGGATACTTCACATCCCTCCAAGACAGGACTTTTGTTTAGGGGATGGATGTTCTCTTCATCGCCCAGCTTATCAAGCATAGAACATCCTGTTTACGATATCATCGTGCTCGATTGTTACGTAAGCTCAGAACCCCAATTTCAACCAGAGGTAGAAATTGAATCCTTGCCTCCAGTGGAAGGCATGAAATGAAAGTCAGCCGTTTTAAGGAGAGCGTCATCTAAAAATTCGAGGTACTCTGCTCGACTAACTTCTATAGCTCCAAGCCGGCTCAAGTGTGCTGTCACAAATTGGACGTCTAATAACGTATAGCCACCCGTTATTAGCCGCTGAACGAGGTGAGCCAACGCCACTTTACTGGCATTACTCTCTCGGCTAAACATGCTTTCCGCGAAAAATGCTGCACCAATTGAGACGCCATAGAGACCGCCTACCAAATAATTATTTTTCCAGCACTCTACCGAATGTGCATATCCCTCAGTGTGTACGTCAGTATACCACTTGATTATCTCTGCGTTTATCCAACTCTCTGGTCGATTGGGGGTAATTTCCGCGCACATCTCTATCACTCGGTTAAAATTTGTATCAATGGTAATAGCATATGAATTGTCACGCAAAGCCCGGCGAAGCGAACGGACCGGAGCCCCTTGGGTAAGTGGAATAATTCCACGAAAGTCTGGATTGACCCAATAAATCTCAGGGCTTTCACGAGCTTCCCCCATCGGAAACAAACCAGAACGATAGGCACTTAACAGTGCACTGACTCTAGTTTTTCGGGCGTGATCATTGGGAAGCACTTTTTAAGTGCTCTCCATCAATCGCTCTAACCAATGTATATCATAGCTACCATCGTGAAATTGGCTTTGCCGAAGTAGATTTTGATGTAAAGGGATCGTGGTCTCTATTCCCTCAATTACGTATTCTTTCAGGCTCCCAGAAAGGCGTTTAATACACTCTTTTCTGGTGGCCCCATGCACTATTAACTTTCCCACCATGCTGTCATAAAATGGAGGTACGCAATAGCCGGAATATAATGCCGAATCCACTCTGACCCCACCACCACCGGGAGGATGGTACTCGGTCACGGTGCCCGGGGTAGGAATAAAGGTATCCGGAGACTCAGCATTAATACGACATTCAATTGCGTGGCCTCTAAAGAGGACATCCTCTTGCCTATAGGAGAGCTCCGACCCCGCTGCCACCCTAATTTGTTCGCACACCAAATCCACTCCTGTAACCATTTCAGTCACTGGATGCTCGACCTGTATGCGTGTGTTCATTTCAATAAAGTAAAACTCACCATTCTCGAACAAATACTCCAAGGTGCCAGCCCCGAGATAACCCAGCTGTGTGACAGCGCTTATAGACCGACTAAACAAAACATCTCTCTCGGCCGCACTTAGAATTGGCGACGGAGCCTCTTCCAGAACTTTTTGATGCCTACGTTGAATAGAACAATCTCGCTCCCCAAAATGAACGACATTCCCAAAACTATCAGCCATAATTTGTAACTCGATATGTCTGGGGTTCGACAAATACTTCTCAATATATACTTCATCATTCCCAAAATTTTCCATGGCTTCTCGGCGCGCTAAGGCCAGTTCCGTCCCCAACTGCTCCGGCATATGGGCCACCTTCATTCCCTTGCCACCTCCTCCAGCAACCGCCTTGATTAAAACTGGATAACCAATGGCGCCAGCGGCCTCAACTGCATCATCTAAGGTCCGGACTATTCCGGGGCTTCCGGGGACTAATGGGATGCCCAAATCTCCTAACACCCTCCGAGCTGTAGCCTTGTCGCCCATCATTTCAATATGCTCTGCTTTTGGGCCTATCAAAGTCAAACCATGTGCTTCCAAAATACGCGCAAACTCTGCGTTTTCTGATAAAAATCCGTACCCTGGATGCACTGCGTCTGCTCCAGTTATCTCTGCCGCCGCTATGATGGCCGGTACATTTAAGTAACTCTCTTTCGCCGAAGCAGGACCAATACAGACAGACTCATCGGCTAGTCGTACATGCATCGCATCCGCATCCGCCGTAGAATGGGCTGCAACGGAAGCAATCCCTAAATCACGACAAGCACGATGAATTCGAAGTGCAATCTCTCCACGATTCGCTATTAATACTTTGCTAAACATTTCTTCTATTCGACTAACGCCAGTATCTCGTCATATTCCACCGGGTTGCCATTCTCAATCAAAATTTCTTTAACTACACCATCCAAAGATGCTGTAACTGGATTCATGGTCTTCATCGCTTCTATAATAAACAAAGTGTCTCCCTTATGAACCTTGCCCCCAACAGAAACAAATGGCGCCGCTTCAGGCTCTGGGGCCGTGTAGACTGTCCCCACCATGGGCGCTCTAACAGGGGTCCCGCCGCTAACTGCAACTTCCTCGGTCATCCCAACTTCTGGCCCCCTCCTTGAGGAAAACTCACTATCCGCCACAGCCTGTTGTCCCACCAATGAAGTTGAAACAGCGGCCGCAGCACGGGAAACGCGCAGCCTTTCCCTACCAGTGCCCACCTCTATTTCCGTTAAACCAGTTTCATCAAGCAATTGCGCTAGGTGACGAATAAGAGCATCATCAATATGAATTTTTGCCACGATTGCCTTCCATCCTATTATTAAGACGAATTTAAGATACTGTGAATAGCTCTCAAGCCCAAAACATAACTATAGGTCCCAAGGCCACACACCATACCTTTTGCAAACACAGATACATAGGAATTTTCGCGAAAGTCCTCCCGCTGGTGAATATTGGTCATATGAACCTCCACCGTAGGAACTTCCGCACTACCCAATGCGTCGAGCAACGCGACAGATGAGTGCGTTAGTGCACCGGCATTCAAAATTATACCATCCATAGCGCCTCGGGCTCCCTGAATCCAAGAAACTAATTCCCCCTCAGCATTGCTTTGCCGAAAGTCAATTGATAGCCCCAGAGATCGTCCCTCGCTCTCACAGATACGCTCTAGATCTTTGAGAGAACTGCGCCCGTAGACTTCCGGTTGTCGTACCCCCAGCATATTCAGATTAGGGCCATTTATTAAAAGTATTTGTAACTGCTTTCGCATCTATAGGGCTTTACCTCTTAGCTCGACAAATTTAACCTGCCATATATAATCTTATTGGTCCACGGATTTCCCAAAAGAAAATTTTAAGCTGCAACATTTGGCCAATTCATTACTATGTGATTCTGTTCTGACATCTATTCACATCCATATGTGTATGTGAATAGATGCCTGGTGAATACCCGGACGACACAATTAATTTAAATTTAACTATAATGATATGCAGATAATACTAAACGGCACCAAGAAAGACTTTCAAAATCAAATATCTGTCGCGGTTCTAATCAAGGAGCTAGGGTTGGATGAACGAAAAATAGCTGTGGAACGAAACCGGGAGATAGTGCCAAAAACTGAGTTTAATTCTTTGAACCTCTGCGAGGGGGACCAAATTGAGATAGTTCATTTTATAGGCGGCGGGATGGGCACTGTTGAGTTAAAGGAGCGTCATTTTGACTGATAATAAAGATACCTGGTCTGTGGCCAACCAATCATTTGGATCACGACTTATCGTGGGAACTGGCAAATACCATGATTTAGAGCAAACCGCCGCAGCAATAGCTGCGTCAGGGGCGGAAATGGTTACTGTGGCCGTTCGGCGGGTCAATGTGACTGACCCTAATGCACCCATGCTTATGGATTACGTAGACCCAAAAAAATACGTTTACTTACCGAATACAGCGGGCTGTTTTAATGCTGACGATGCCCTTCGAACCCTTCGCCTCGCTCGCGAAGCGGGAGGTTGGACCTTAGTAAAACTAGAAGTCCTTGGCGATGAGAAAACGTTGTATCCAAATATGGAAGAAACGTTTAAGGCTGCAGAAGTTCTTGTTAATGATGGGTTTGAAGTAATGGTTTACTGCAATGACGACCCTATCGGAGCCAAGAAATTAGAAGAAATAGGTTGCTCCGCTATTATGCCCGCCGCCGCACCCATTGGATCTGGACTAGGGATACAAAATCCAGTTAATATTCGGTTGATAATTGAAGCTAGTAACGTACCTATAATAGTAGATGCCGGCGTAGGAACAGCATCTGATGCAACGAAAGCTATGGAACTCGGATGTGACGGAGTATTGATGAATACCGCAATAGCAGCTGCCAAAGACCCCTTGAAGATGGCAGCCGCCATGCGAAGCGCCGTGGAAGCGGGCCGGCTAGCCTACCTTGCTGGCCGAATGGGAAAGAAGCTCTATGCAGACCCCTCATCACCACTGAGTGGGCTTATATAATTTTTAGTTTTGAAAAATTTTCAGTTTCGTAACTGCAGAGAATTCGGAGAAAGCAGGCGCGAGCGCAAAGCAAAAAGGGCACATGAAAGGACAGGGTCGTTTTCCTTTGAGGACTCAGGACAAATATCGCTGAGAGCAACAGTACCCCGAGACATAAGTTCGTTATCCGGCTGTAAAAAGTTTGCTGAGTCGGCCTCGCGAGAGGAGGCGCTCTCAGCTTCCTCCACTACATGGGGCTCCACACCGTGCGCTTGGATAGATCGGCCCGAGGGCAAATAGTATCTTGCTGTTGTAAGGCGGAGAGCCCCGCGTAGACCAGAGAGAGGAATAATACTTTGCACTGAGCCCTTACCGAACGATCGCCGCCCAAATATCAGTGCCCGACCACGATCCTTGAGAGCCCCGGAAACTATTTCCGAGGCGGAGGCAGTAGCGTTATTGATAAGAACAGCCAACGGCAGCCCCATACTTATATCCTCTTTATCAGCCTGAAACTTACGAATCTGCTCATCCCTTCTCCCTGCTGTAGAAACAATTTCACCAGACACCAAAAAAAAGTTGCTTACCCGCAAGGCTTGCTGCAACAAGCCTCCCGGATTATTTCTTAGGTCTATCACCAACCCGTCCAGTTCTTCTACCTGACCAACAGCAAGCTCCCTCAGGGCCTCTCGCAAAGATTCGCCCGTACTCTCATTAAAAGTGGAGATCCGAATGTATCCAATATTGCCCTCCATCCGGGATTCAATACTCTCGACCTTAACTTTCTCGCGCACAATCTTGACTTGGAAAGTATCCGATATTTCATGACGGGCCACATTAAGGGTAACGATCGTCCCAGGCAAACCACGGATCCGATCAACAATCTCTATTAGGCTCGCCCCATTGACCGAAACACCATCAATATTTGTTATTACATCTCCTGGCTTAATCCCAGAACGAGATGCCGGAGTTCCGGGAATAACTCCTACACACTTTACATAGCCAGCCTCCATAGTCATTTCTATACCAATGCCACTAAATTCGCCGAGGGTTCGGGATTTGATACGATCAAAATCCCTCGAAGTGAGATAATCCGAATGCGGGTCTAGTTTCCTGAGCATATGTTTTAGGGCCTTATTCACACGCTCTGAGACATTGTTATACGGATGTTCAGAAGTTGGCTTCAGGTCAATACCCTCTAAGAAGCTATCTATAAGATGTCCTGCCGACAATGAAATTATATAATTTCGCCTAGCAACCTGAAATACCTCAGCAAACAAGTTAAGTTTTTCTGCGATTAAATCTCCATCCTTCGAATGGTCAGAAAAAGATGCGAGAAAAGACCGAACCTCCAATAGCCGGGGGAAATTCTGCTCAAGTCCATCAAAATCTAAGTTCCCACCATTGTCACCTAATCGTTTATTAGAGTGGGGAGTAACACATGAACATAACAACAAAATGGCAGCGCACAACATTACGCAACCTCTGACTATAGCAGTTCTATCAGAAACTTTTCGCTTCCTCCTCCAAGTTATCAAATTTATCTCTGCCCCCAGACACAGGTCTCAACACATCCTTTCCAGATGCGCGCGACAATACTCTGCGGGGACGAGTGTCCCAATTTCAAAAATATGACCCTTAAAAACGTGAAAACTAATCGTTGATCCGAATTTCCCTTATTAACTCTCGCAACGCCTTCGCATCCACTGCTCCGGGAATAATTTGATCCCTTATTACAAAGGTTGGTGTACCATTTATATTAAGTGATCGCGCCAATTCCCTATTGGACTCTAGTTGAGAAATTATACTCTCAGCTTCCATATCTTTCTTGAGTTTCGCGACATCTAATCCAACCTGAGCGGCAACCTCCAACACCGCCTGTTCAGAGATTTGCCCATGGATTTCCATAAGACTACTGTGAAATTCAAAATAACGCCCCTGGACCCCGGCTGCGAGCGCTGCTCTAGCAGCATATTCTGAACCTTCGCTCAAAATTGGAAACTCCTTTAGTACCAGACGGACTCCTGGATCCTCCTCAAGCAACTCGCGAATGGTAGTCAAAGCAATTTTACAATAACCACAATTGTAGTCAAAAAATTCAACCAAGGTGATATCGCCGTCTGGATTTCCCGCAACAGGAGTTTCGGGATCACGTTCTAAATCAACCATTCGAGCCTTTAGTTCACTAACTCCCCGCTCAATTCTCTCTGTCTCCTGGCGTTCCCTGTAATTTTGCACAGACTCCAAAATAACTTCAGGATGAGAAATTAAATATTCCTCAATTAGCTGCTCTATTTCACTTCGTTGAGAACTCGATAAACTCTCCTCTGCACTAGCAATGACGGCACTACCGAAGCAAAAAACCCCTACACAAAGCCACATAGTCAACTGTCTTCTATCCACCTAACACCTCCACAGTCCAGACCTTAAAAACTCAGCTCATCTTCACAACCCTACCTCAGCACCCCTTGAATAACATCCAAAACTTAATGGCAGAAATGACTACCTTGCTATAATCCGACGGGCGAGTTGCTCGACATCATTAGATCGAAGCCACCGAGGAGAATTAGGGTCAAACCCTCGCATGGCACGAGCCGCATATAACAACGCATCCTCTGGACGACCTTCCAAGATTGCCTGCTCCGCCGATGCCAAAGAGGAGTCAGGGATCCTCCCAACCCGCCCATATCCTATCGATAAAAGCCACCACCCTACGTTATTGGTAGGCTCATCAATAATTACCTTTTCCAGGGACCTTATGGCTTTGAGCACAAGCTCCTGGTCACCTAATTCGATTTCTAACCGCGCCAGAGCGCACATCAACAAACTGTCGTCTGGCAAGAGCTCATTCGCCATCTCGTAACTTGGCCAGGCCTGACGCAATTGGCCACTCTCAAAAAGAATCTGGCCTCGCAACTCATGAAAATATGGATTCTTAGGCTCCTCTACTAATAGTTTCTCCAGTTCATGTAATGCCCGCTCAATATCTGAATCCTTATAATAGGCAATGGTTCGAGCATAACGAGCTGCAACTGATTTATCTTCATGAGGATATAGGCGAAGTGTTTTGTCTATAGGTCGGAGAAACCCTACCAACTTAGCCCGGATTCGAGCGTGTTGGTTCAGCAAACGCCCAGAAGTCTGATTATTAGAAATCTCGGACGCTGCAATGTGATTCTTAACGAAGCTGATTCTTCCGCGTGTGAGCGGATGCGTCCTCAAATATGGATCCTGCCGTTCGGGGCTTAGCAAATCTTGGTCTTCAAATTTCTGCAGAAACTTCAGAAGACCTTTAGCCGATATCTGGTTTGCTTCCAATAATCTTAAAGCCGCCTGATCAGCTGCCGTTTCTTGGGTCCGGCTAAAAGCAAGAAAATGTCGGAGCCCAGCCGCTCCACCTCCAGATATCAGGGCTCCAACTGCCTCTCCAGAACTTCTTGACCCCGCAACAGCCCCTACTGCCGCGGCCCCAATGCCGAGCACAGTGTGTAGCAATGCAATCGTTTGAGCCTGCCGAGACGCCTCCTCGGACCGCGCCAAATGGCCACCCGAAATATGCCCTATCTCATGTGCAACAACGCCTATGACCTGAAGCGGGTCCTCGGTCGCCATAAGCAGACCGGAGTTCAGAAAGATGTTTTGGCCTCCCGCAACGAAGGCATTTAATCTCGCATCATTGACTAGACGAATGCGCACAGCGTCGGGGTCCAGGCCAGCAGACTCCAACAGCGGGTCCGCCCAAACCCGAAGGATTGTCTCAATCTCCGAATCTCGTAACACTGATAAGGACTGCGCCGAAAGCTCCTTTGTAAAGCCATTTGAAAATACTGAAACCAAGCCGAATACGATAATGGGGATCTGCAGCTTCACTTCTTCACCTCCGTTCGGCAGCCATACTCTAGTGGTAAGACCCATAATCTAGCAAACCTTAGCAGTACTTATAAACCTTGGAATTAGACCTTCACCCAGTTACATTGCTGCATCATAGTGTGCTTTAGTCCCACCCAATTCGTTGAAACTCTTTTTTGTGTTGGTGGGTTCGAACAGCACAACCTTCAACAAAGAACCACTGAACCAGTTACAGTATGAACAATCAAACTCTGAAGATAGCGACCAGGAGCAATATCTCTCCATTTTTTGCAATGGAAGTCATGAGAGATGCTAATGAACGCCAAGCTGCCGGGGAAGATATTCTCCATCTAGAAGTAGGAGAACCATGTTTCGGGGCCCCAAAGGAAGTCATCGCTAGCGCACAACACCTTTTAGAACAGGGGCCTTTGGGTTACACGGAGGCGTTAGGCTTGTCTGCCTTCAGGCATCGCATCTCCGCGCACTACAAATCCGCCTATGGAGTTGAAATATCTGCTAACCGCGTAGTGGCAACCTTTGGAGCGTCTGGGGCCTTCCTATTGGCATTTCTCGCAGCGTTTGATGTTGGGGACAGAGTAGCCATAATTGAACCAGGTTACCCTGCGTATCGAAATATACTGCAAGCTCTTGGCATTGAGGTTGTCCCTATAAGGCCTGGTCCCAGCACTAAATTAGATAAAGTTATAGCACTTCTGCAGCAAAATTATCCACTTCAAGGTCTCATTGTAGCCAGCCCTGCAAACCCAACAGGCACCATGCTGACAGTTGACGAATTATCCACATTAATCTCTTGGAGCAAAACTCACCAAGTGCGTCTGATTTCCGACGAAATCTACCATGGCATTAATTACGACAGAGCACCAACCACTGCTGCTGAATTTGACGAAAATGTTATAGTTATCAACAGTTTTTCAAAATATTATGCAATGACGGGGTGGCGCATAGGCTGGATGGTGGCCCCCCATAAGCTCATTCCAGCAATAGAGAAAATAACGCAAAATTTCTTTGTCTCCCCGTCTGTCCTGTCACAGGAAGCTGCTATTGTAGCGCTTGGCTGCCGTCATGAATTAGATGCATATGTGCAGGCATATGGAAGAAACCGAGCTGCACTTATGAAAACTCTGCCAGACCTCGGATTTATCAACCTCCACCCCGCACATGGGGCGTTCTATCTATATGCGGATGCATCAAATCTCACAAACGATACAACAAATTTATGTAGGCAAATGCTTGAAGAAATAGGTGTAGCCACCACTCCCGGCATCGATTTTGATCCACGGGATGGACATAAACACATACGGATCTCGTTTGCGGGCGAGGAACAAACCATAAACGAGGCATGCGCCCGTCTCACAAAATGGAGAGGTTAAAGGAGCAAATTGTAGAAAAAATTGATTATAGGTCTTGCGACCACTAGGAGCCTGTTACTCTTTGCCACCAACCTTTCCGCCGCTTGGCATTTGATACCCCCTCCGGATCGTGTCCACTTTCCTCCGCCTGATCCGATGAAAGGTCCTCATGGGCCTCTCCTTTCGTGTTCTTTCTTAATTCAGACCTGCCAGACTTTGTGACTGAGCGAGTGCGCGACTTCCGATCTCTAACACGTTTGGTCGAACGAGCAGAAGGCACTTCTGCCAGAACTTCCGTCTCACCTGCGCCCGATCCAGCCTCCCGGCCCTGTCCCTTCTTTGACCTTGAAGACCCCCTACTTACCTCTTCTCCAACCTCAGAAGAAGGTCTTCGGAGACTTGCAGGGGTTGAGCGACGGCTTGCCCCTCGCTTTCTTTCAGTACCTGAGGAGCTCGTATCCTCTTTCGTGGAGCTTGACCGCCTTCGACCTGTGCGCCGCTTTTTGCCCGAAGGAGGCTTAGAGCCCAAGTCGATCGCATCAGTGGATTGCGCCTTGGAAACCATCTCTGCGGCCTCTTCTTGCAAGATCTTCGAGGATACGACAAGAGGGCCTTCGCTTTCCTCTGTCTTTGACAGGGGACCCGCGGGAGGAGCCTGGGTCGCCTGCTCCGATACCCCACTAACACTGACTTCCCCTACAGACTGTGTTTCAGCACCAGAAGCGGCCGCCGGAGACCTCTCACCGGAGTTCCGCCTTCGACCTCCACGCCTTCCTCTTCGTCGTGGACGGCCCCGTCCTGCACCGACCCTTTCATTTTCTTCGGATGCTTCCTCACTAATAGTGGCCGCCGAACTCATATCCGAACTTCCCTGTGGAGCCTTAACAGTAGTCTGTTTTCCTTTTGGCCTCCCCTTCTTAGAATTATTAGGCCTTCCCCTCGGTTCAGGCTTACTTTCTGGCTCCGGGATAGGGGAGCTTTGCAAGGCTCTGTCACCCACTTCTGATCCAATAGGCGCAATAACAACGCCAGCGGGATCCTCCACATTTTGCTCTGTCACGAAAACTCGCATCTCATATTCCGCCTCTAACTCAGACAGGCTCTGCCGCTTGCCATTTAGAAGATACATGGCTGCATTCCTGGGCATAGTGACTTCAACAGAGCCCTTATTTCCCTTTAAGCCCTCCTCCTCTAGTTCGCGCAATGCCTGCATTACAAGAGACTCGGTAGAACGATTGCGGCCACTTCCCCCGCAATGAAAACACGTCACAGAGTTGACTTCCAATAAGCTAGGGCGAAGCCTCTGCCTCGAGAACTCCAATAAGCCAAACACACTTATCCTGCCCATCTGAACCCTAGCCCTATCAGTCGAAAACGCCTCCCTTAATTTCCGTTCAACAGCCCTATTATTCCGAGCCTCTGCCATATCTATAAAATCCACGACTACTAAACCGGCCAGATCGCGGAGCTTCATTTGTCGCGCAATGGCCTCCGACGCCTCCATATTGGTTTTAAGGGCGGTCTCTTCAATACTACGCTCTTTGGTAGCGCTCCCAGAGTTGACGTCGACTGCAACTAAGGCCTCTGTCGGATTAATCACCAGATAACCACCGGATGGAAGCCCCACCACAGGATCATGCATATGCTCCAGCTGTTCTTCAATCTTGTGCTGCCTAAATAGGCTCTTTTTGTCCCTGTAAGGCTGCACCAACTTAGCCCTGCTGGGCATCATCGTCCGCATAAAGGCTTTTGCTATTCTATACCCCTCATCACCTTGGACCAGAATACCTTCAAACTCGGGTCTGTATAGATCACGTATTGACCGCTTTATTAAGTTTGCTTCTTCGTAAATCAGGTAAGGCGCTACGGACCTTAGGGTCGACTCGCGAATGATTTCCCATAGCCTAAGCAAATAATCTAAGTCACGCTTTATCTCCGCTCTGTTTCTCTCTTGACCCGCAGTTCGGATTATTACAGCCATCCCTTTTGGCACTTTCAACTCATTAACTATCGATCGCAGGCGCCGCCGGTCCTCACCGGAATCAATTTTCCTACTCACCCCGCCGCCTTTGAGAGTATTAGGCATCAAAACACAATATCTCCCTGGCAAGGAAATATAAGTGGTCACGGCAGCTCCCTTTGTCCCGCGTTCTTCCTTAGTTACCTGTATCAATAAAACTTGGCGACGTTTAATAACCTCCTGAATTCGGTATGATCTCCGTCCCCTCTCACTCCTTTTCGCCGTATCCTGACGATCGCCTGGTTCATCAACAACATCAGGTTCATCTGCGTCGTTTGAGGCAGGGTCGCTTGCCGCTGCCCCTATTTCCGACGAACCGAGGTCAGAAACAGCAGATTTTCGATCGTCGATCGGTATCTGATAATAATCTGGATGAATTTCACTAAAAGCAAGAAAGCCTTGCCGGTTGCCTCCATAATCCACAAAGGCTGCCTGCAGGGAAGGTTCCACTCGGGAAACTCTAGCTAGATATACATTACCCTTATTCTGAGTTTTGATAGACGTTTCAAAATCAAACTCCTCTAGCCGTTCACCATCCACAACCGCCACCCGGGTCTCCTCGGGGTGACTTGCATCAATAAGCATTTTTGTCGCCATTGGCGTACAATCCTTTCAGTACGCGCGCGCATATCCAACATGGCCATTGCGCGCAGCGTTATCAATAAACATAGTATTTGGGTACAGCGCCAACGTGCGAAAAAACCAAAGGGCTTACATAGCCCCTGTAACGTGAAAGCCGCACGGGCAGCAGTTACCCTCTTAAAAAATTGAAATCGATAGTCAACCAGTTTCTTGGACCTTTCCCTAACCAATAAAGTCACCTTTTACCCAGAGACACAGCAATCGACCCCTAAGATGTTAAGGGCCGAACACCCAGTCAACCTACCGCTACCCTGGATAATAGCCCGTAACCCACCCAAACTCAATCGCCATTGCACCTCCGACGGAGGACGCAACCCCTTTATAACTACACCAAAGAATCTATATAAGGTATATTGCATGGATATTTGGCTCTATATATAGGTTACAACAAGTGATAACAGCCCAAAAAGGCTCTAAAACCCCAATATGAATCCTCTCAGCGCGCCTGCACCAATTAGCCAACCATTATATGTTCAATCATTTGGTGACGGGAGGCGACATTGCGCGTAGTTTTTGCCTACTTTTATAGTATTCTGTTTACAAGCTTATTTGGAACGGCCCAAACATCAGCTGAACCTGACCTCGGGCCTCAAGTAACAGAAATAAGAATATGGGAGCATCCCAGCTATACCCGCCTGGTTCTGGAAGTCACTAAAGAGGTAAAGCCTGAAATACTTCTAATCTCAAACCCATATCGTATAGTGCTTGACTTACGCCAAACTGAATTTCTTGTTTCAATGGCGCGACAGGAACAGGTCGGCGTAGTCAAAAGTTTTAGATTTGGGCTTTTTAAGCCAGAAGTATCACGACTAGTTATCGACCTAGCCACCCCATCCGTGGTAGCACGGAATTTCATATTAGCGCCTAGCGACGAAAAACCATATCGTTTAGTGCTGGACTTTCGGCCTGCATCAGATGAGGAGTTTACCGCGGCCGCAGTTAAGACTAGAGCAACCAAATCTGCGCCTGACAGGACAGAGGAAAGTGCCCCACTGCCCCACAAAGATGATGTGGATAAAAAATTCACAATTGTGGTGGACGCAGGACATGGCGGCGTGGATCCAGGAGCCATTGGGAAAAATGGGTTTTATGAAAAAACTGTTGCTCTGGCTGCAGCGAAAGAACTTAAAAAGGCATTAGAAAAATTTGGTAGCTACAGAGTGGTCTTAACCCGCGATACTGATATATACCTACCACTGAAACAAAGAGTGGCAATAGCAAGGCAAGTTGCTGGGGATCTCTTCGTATCGATCCACGCTGATTCTATCAAAAATCAGGATATTCGCGGTGGTCATGTGTACACGTTATCCGAAAAAGCCTCCGATAAAGCCGCACAAGCTCTTGCAGAGAAAGAAAATCAGTCAGATGTGATAGCAGGTTTCGATCTTGAAGAACACCCAGCTGACGTTAGTTCTATATTGGTAAGCCTGGCGCAGCGTGAAACAAATAACTCCTCCGCTAAAGCCGCCAATTCTATAGTCGATGAGTGGAAAACCCGGGGCTTAACTTTGCTGCGCAAACCGCACAGGCAAGCTGGTTTCGCCGTCCTCAAAGCACCTGACATACCCTCAGTCTTGGTCGAGCTTGGATTCCTGTCAAATAAAGAGGAGGCCTATATGTTAAGTAATGCTTCCACCCGCCTGCCACTAATAAAAGCCCTAGCCCAGTCGCTCCATAATTACATCCAAACCACAGAAAAGCCGCAAAAATAGGCGCAAATAAAATGGCTCATATCACTCATCCACCGCGGCGAATCTAAAGCCCTTCCTCTCCGGAACCACTTTACCAAGTGTTGGAGATGCAAAATGAGCTGCTAACACTAATTTTTCTTTTTCCGCGCAGTCATGTAGGTAGGCATAACGTGAATCTCTGGCTAATTCCGGGTCAACACAAAATCTGCTGTTCCAATCAGGACAAGCGACTTGGACAGGGTGGTGCATCAGGTCACCGGTGAAAGCTATGTCTTTGCCTCCACTTTGGAGGCTTAAACAAATGTGGCCAGGAGTGTGGCCCGGCGACGCCTCAAAACAAAGACGCCTATCAATAATGTGATCACCTTCCACCAAGACTGCCTGCCCCGCCTCAACTACAGGAGTAATGCTGTCGGCAAAACACTCGTCATTAGCGCCAGAACGGGCTCCTGGTTCGAGACTACTATTTGCTTGCCAAAACTCATACTCAATTCTATGGAACAAGTAGCGTGCTTTTGGGAAAGTCGGGACCCAAACGCCATTGTGGAAAACTGTATTCCAACCCACGTGATCAACATGCAAATGTGTGCAAACCACGTAATCGACATCTTCTGGAGCAATACCTAGCGATTTTAAGTTCTGCAACCATGGCCCCCGCCTATCATTCCAAGCGGGAGTGGATGGCCGCTGCTTGCAGTTGCCAACACAAGTGTCCACAAGACAAATATAGTCGGGCGTGCGGATTATATAGGTATGAATACTCATCAACAAACGACGTGAGTTATGGTCGATAAATCTCGGCAACAACCAATGTTCATGCTCGGAGATTTTCGACGAGTCGAAATCTGGAAACAGGAACTCCGGATGGAAACTTTTTCCTGCTGACTCAACCAAACATTCCACGGAGACATCATCAAGAATTAATTTCTTCATTGCCTGTTTATCCTCTTGCCATGTTTCTCACCTAGTATACGCGCTGTATACTGACCTACAAAATCAAGCTCAAGGAGCACCCACATGAAGGCTGTACTCTGCGAAAAACTAGGCGGCCCATCCACACTTTCGATAGTAGACATGCCCTTAAGACCGCCCGGAGAAGGGGAAGTGAAGATTGAAGTCAAAGCCGCTGGAATTAATTTCCCTGATATTCTAATGATAGCAGGAAAGTATCAACACAAACCTAAATTACCTTTCATTCCAGGCTTTGAAGTGGCAGGGAAAATTATAGAAATGGGCTCGGCGAGCGATGAATTCCATTGCGGAAGTAATGTAATGGCCCATATGCGAACGGGTGGATACGCTGAACAATGTGTAGTGCCGCTCGAAAAAATTCGAGCCCTACCCGAACATTTCAACTTCGCAGAGGGTGCGGGATTTCAAGTGGCCTACTCTACCGCCTATGTGTCCCTTGTGCCTCGGGGGAATTTAAAGAAAGGAGAAACCCTCTTGGTTCATGGAGCTGCTGGAGGCGTTGGACTTGCTGCGATTCAACTGGGGAAAGCTCTCGGAGCAAAAGTGATTGCCACAGTCAGTAGTTCGAAGAAAGTCTTGGCTGCTAAAAAGAACGGAGCGGACCACGTTATATTACTAAAAAATTCTGGCTTCCGAGAGAAGGTCAAAGAAATAACCTCGGGGGAGGGCGCCGATGTAATATATGATCCTGTTGGCGGAGAGATCTTTGATGAATCACTCCGGTGCATTGCCTGGGGTGGCCGTTTATTAGTAGTCGGATTCGCGGACGGTCGCATCCCCGCTGCCCCCGCCAACCGCGTCCTGATTAAAGGCTGCTCGGTTGTCGGAGTACGGGCAGGTGAATACGGAAGAAGAGATCCAGAAAAAGGAGAGGAGGCCTCTCAAAGCATTCTAAAATTAGCCAGAGACGGCCTTCTTACTCCACAAATTCACAGTAAACTCCCATTGACCCGAGTAGCCGAAGCAATGGACCAAATCAGCAGGAGAGAAGCAATCGGAAAAGTAGTCCTTACCCCCTGACTTAAGATCGCGCAGCCTTTATGTCCGCAGCAGCCCCTGCAGCCAACAGTCGTAAATCACCAGCGATAGTACCCAGGTCAAAGCCCTTCTGGAACTTGTCTCGAACACCATCTCCAGAAGTACACTGAATACCTGTCTTTATACCTTTCTTTGCCGCCATGGATAGGATCTCATCTATTGCAGCGATCACGTTGTCAGCGACCGGCTCCAATGACGCTCCTTTTGTTCCGGGCGCATGGCCTAAGCTAATGGAAAGATCAGTTGGCCCCACATAAACAGCATCCAATCCTTCCACTGACATAATAGCTTCCAAATTATCCATGGCCTCGGCAGTTTCAATCATAGCCATTGTGATCACACTGGTATTTGCGTTGGCTGCATAATCTGCACCTGCATACATAGCGGCGCGCGCCGGACCAAAGCTCCTATACCCGGCAGGAGCATATCTACAAGCTCCAACGAATCGCTCACACTCCTCACGATTATTGACCATAGGACAAATAATGCCATAGGCACCTGCATCTAGCATTTTCATTATCGGAATGGGGTCGTTCCATGGAACCCGAGCCATAGGCGTTGCATCAGTGATTGATATCGCCTGCAACATGGTTACAGCAGCCTGATATTCCACGAGACCATGCTGCATATCAATTGTTACGCTATCTAAGCCTGACCTTGCCATTACCTCGGCACTAATAGAATCTGGTATTGCAAGCCACCCGTTGACTACCTTTCCTCCACCTTCCCAAATTTCTCGAACCCCATTCTTCCGCATATTTTCTCTCCATTATCCAATAATCAACAAGCCGCCCCGAACCCCAACTTCCCAGCTCTAACCTACTTAGAGGGCCAAAAAAGTCTTTGAAACAGTGCTGGACTATTTGATAGCAGATTGAATACATCCGACCAACCTTTTAAGGTAGTTCAACTTGATTGATGGTCGCCGAAATGGTTACATCCACCGGATGATCAAAATTTAAACAGGGCCAGAGAACGCCATTAGCAGGGAGAATATTTACTTATGCCCGAGACCACTAAAGTCGCTGGCCTTTCGGTCGCCACAACGCTATTTAATTTTATCAACGATGAAGCTATCCCAGGCACCGGTTTGTCCAGTGAGCCTTTCTGGGAAGAATTTGCCGCATTAATTGAGAAATTATCGCCTCGTAATAAGGAGTTGCTCGAAAAACGGGAAATGCTCCAATCCAAAATCGATGCTTGGCATATTGATCATCGGGACCAAGACTTTGATCCACAAGAATATCGCGAATATTTGCTATCCATAGGCTATCTGATTCCTGAGGGTGACACATTTTCTATCAACACAAAAAACGTTGATCCGGAAATTAGCTCTGTCGCAGGACCACAACTAGTGGTGCCAGTTACAAACGCTCGATACGCCCTGAACGCTGCCAATGCCCGATGGGGGAGCCTTTACGATGCCCTCTATGG
>MDTE01163356.1_pt1 | contig 49133 bp, 28 predicted proteins | sample 811231 | NCBI WGS metagenome assembly MDTE01 (sample SAMN05326651, study PRJNA326480) | marine metagenome | isolation source: seawater | place: Indian Ocean: Red Sea | collected 2010 | reverse complement strand
GGAGCCAGTTACCAGGGGTTTATTCAGAACATCCGTAAAGAAGCCTTGGCGACCGTCTCTGCAGCCGAAAAGGAAGCACTGAACTCGACGGTGTTGGCACCACCACCGAAGCCGGCAGAACTTCCCCAACCGCAAGGTCCCGGAAAGCAATGGCAGCTGGCCGAGTTGGTGGCCCTGGCCCAGGGCAGGCTGACAGCCCGCAATTTCGAGAATGGCAAGAAGATGTACGCTGCCGCCCAGTGTGGTTCTTGTCATCGTTTCCATGGTCGCGGTGGCGCCACCGGACCGGACTTGACCAATGTCGCGGGCCGCTTCAGTCTGCGTGATTTGTCGGAAGCTTTGGTGGTTCCCAGTAAGGCCGTTTCCGACCAGTATCGAGCCTCGCTCATTGTGACGACCGGTGGCAAGGTGGTCACCGGGCGGATTGTCAGCAATCAGGATGGTAACTTGACTGTGATCACCGATCCGTTTGATGCGAACAAAGTCGTCCGGATGGCGCGTGGCGAGATCGATGAAGTGCGTCCTTCCCCTACGTCCTTGATGCCAGTCGGATTACTCGACAAACTCAACCAGGATGAGGTGCTGGATTTGATTGCTTACCTGCTGTCCCGTGGAAATCCGTCAGATCTCTTGTTCCGCTAGTCGCGGTTTGCTCTTCCACCTGTCAATGACGGGAGGCACGTTCGGCCGGCGGCGTTTTCCCCGGAAAGTCGCGGGGCCCGTACTACCCTGGAGATCCCCCCTGGAAATTCTTGGGAGAATCGACAAAAAAGAAAGACGTTACCGGGCACCATGTGCCGGTAATGGTGTCTTCGTGCGGTGGATTGACCAGAACAAGGAAAGCTGGAAAACGGGTTATGCAAGCGGACGTTCAACGCATCAAGGATCGAGTTGCCGAGCAGGCAGATTTGATCGATCGTCTCCAGGGTGAGATTCGCAAGGCCATTGTCGGGCAACAGGAAATGGTCTCGCGGCTACTGGTGGGCCTGCTCTCGGGTGGCCATATCTTGCTGGAGGGAGTTCCTGGCCTGGCGAAGACCTTGGCGATCAACACACTTGCCCAGGCACTCTCTGTACGTTTTCAGCGCATTCAATTTACTCCCGACTTGCTGCCCGCAGACCTGATTGGGACCATGATTTATGTTCCCAGTGATGGATCGTTTACGACCCGCAAAGGTCCGATTTTTGCGAATCTGATTCTGGCGGATGAAGTGAACCGCGCGCCGTCCAAGGTCCAATCGGCCCTGCTGGAAGCGATGCAGGAAAAACAAGTGACCATCGGCGGGGAGACGTATCCGCTGGAACAACCATTTCTGGTCCTGGCGACCCAGAATCCGATCGAGCAGGAGGGGACGTATCCGCTTCCCGAAGCGCAGGTGGATCGTTTCATGTTGAAGGTCAAGATCACCTATCCGGAACTGGCGGAAGAACGCAAGGTGCTCGATATGGCGATCGATGAAACGGTCCGACCGGTTCAGCCCGTGCTTCAGCCGCAGGATATCTTTGCCATGCAGGAAGTGGTCCGCATGGTCTATATGGATGAACAGGTGCGAGATTACATTCTGGCCATTGTCCAGGCCACGCGTCAGCCGGAATCATGCAACCTCGCTGAATTGGCGCCGCTGATTGAATTTGGCGCTTCACCGCGAGCGACGATTTTTCTGGGGATCGGAGCGCGGGCTCTGGCCTTTCTGCAGGGACGTGGTTACGTCACACCGCAGGACGTCAAAGACATTGCGCAGGATGTGTTGCGTCATCGTGTCTTGCTGACGTATGAAGCGGAAGCGGAGCAGAAAACCAGCGAAGATGTGATTGGCGAGATTCTGTCGGCTGTTCCAGTTCCCTGAGAGTCCGGTCATGTCCCAGCAGACGGTTGCCGAAATCCTGCGGAAGGTGCAGCAGATTCAGATTGTAGCCAATCGGTCGGTCAACGATCTGCTGGCAGGCCAGTATCGTAGTTTGTTTCGCGGTCGCGGTATGGAGTTTGACGAGGTTCGCGAGTACCAGGCCGGTGACGAAATTCGTACGATTGACTGGAATGTGACAGCCCGCGCGGGAAGTCCGTATGTCAAACGATTTTCGGAAGAACGGGAACTAACGGTCCTTTTCTTATTGGATGTGTCGGCGTCCGGTGCGTTCGGAACGGGCCGTCAATCGAAGCTCGAGGTCATGGTCGAGATGGCCGCGCTGTTGATGTTTTCCGCGTTGAAGAACAACGATAAGGTGGGTTTGCTGTGTTTTGCAGGGGAAGTACAGGCCTACTACCCCCCTCGTAAAGGCAAGTCGAATGTCCTGCGCCTGATTCGCGAAATGATTGCTGTGGAGCCGGTTGCCGAAGAGACTAACCTGGGTCAAGCGCTGCAGTTTCTTAGTCGAGTCCACAAGCGGCGCTCGGTGGTATTCTTGATCAGCGATTTTCAAGCCGAAGATTCACGCAGCCCGCTGGCGGTTTCCAATCACCGTCATGACCTGGTGGCGATCACAGTTTCAGATCCGCGCGAACGCGCCTTACCGGATGTTGGTTTTCTTACGTTTCGCGATGCAGAGACAGGTGAAATTGTTGAAGTTGATACGCGTCATCCACGTGTGCGGACACTGTTTGCGGAGTCGGCGGATCGACGGCAGGAGGCCTTGTCCGACGGGTTGCGCCGCGTTGGGGTGGATGAGCTTGCGGTGAGTACAACAGAACCCTACGCGACCAGTTTGAGGCGGTTCTTTGCCTCGCGGGAGCGGCGACAACGATAACGCAAAAACGTGCAGTATCAAAACGGCACGTGTCAAAGCGCACTGGAAAGATGGCATTGGAAAGATGAGTGATATAGCCAAAGAAAACCGTCCTGCCCTTACTTTGGCGGATCCCCCCGGAAAGAGACTCCAGCGGCAGGGGGGGCCAGGGCGCGGGATCTGGTGGTTGCTCGGGCTGCAAGTGGTCTGCCTGACCGGGATCGGTTACCAACTGGCGAATCGATCCGAGCGGGCGGAAACAGCAGGGGTGGCCGGCCAACCAGCTCAGTTACGGGATGTGGCGCTGGCACTGGAAGGCCGCAGTCTTTCCCGCGCCGCGGCAGAGGCCTGGCAGGCATATCTGCGGTCTGAACCGGCGACTTCGGAACGGGCGAATTTGTTGTACCGTATCGGGCGGCTGTACCTGGAAGCAGAGGAGTACAACGCCGCGGTCGTGGCACTGGTCGAAGCGGAGCAGCTGGCGGTGGACGACCCAGCACTCCAGGAGAAGATCGGCCCCAGGATTGTAGACTGTTTACGCCGCTTGGGTCGCTATGGAGAAGTTGGGCGGGAGTTGTCACGCCAGGTGGAAGTGGGTTCTGCAGCGGAGGATCGCGGTGCGGTATTGGCGACTTTCGCGGGCGAATCGTTCTACGAAGCTGACCTGGACCGCTTGATTGAGCGCACGGTCGATCGGGCCTTGGCGCTACAGGGTGGTAGCGGTTTGGGGGTGGCTCGCGAACAGGTGCTCAAGCAGTATCAGAGTCCTCAAGCCCGTCAGCAAATGTTGCAGCAGTTACTGCAACGCGAACTTTTCAGTCGGCGGGCACGCGATCTGAAAATGGACTCCCAGGCCGAGTTTGTGGACAACCGTCGATTTCTGGAAACGGAATTGCTGGCTAGTCGATTCCTCAACAGTCAGTTGGAGAAGATTCAGCCCACCGATGTGGATCTCGAGTCCTACTACTCTGCACAACAAACGACGTATCGCCAGCCAGAAACCGCCAGCCTGACTGTGCTCTGGTGTACCGATCCAGAGGCGGCGCAGGCCCAGGTGAAACAGATTGCTTCGGTCGACGATTTTCGACAGGCGGTGGCGGCGTCGGACACGGCCGCTGAGATGACCCGTTTCGAGGTCTCCCGTGGCCAAGACCATCCACAACTGGGCGATGTCTCAGCCGTGTTTGCGTTGGAGGTGGAAAGTTGGACGAAAGAACCTGGCAGCGGTGCTGGAAAATCCTGGCTGGCGCTACTGGAGTCGAAGACGCCAGGTCGCCTGCCACCTCTTTCGGAAGTGCGGTCACGCGTCGCAGCCGATTACGGCTTGCGGAAACGCCAGGAATTGCTGCAGGAATTGCTGGCGGATCTGATGAAGCGATACGACGTCCAGATTCTGGCCGGTCCACAAGGTCCGTCTGCGCCTGCCGCTGCAGAGACGAACCGCGAATCCCAGAAGTCGGAGTGAGTGCGGTGACTATGTGCCGGTGGATTTTCAAGTGGCCTGTGGAAGTAGGGCCTGTGGAAGTAGGGAAGGGGCGCCGAGTCAGCGCGCGGGCTGTCGTAATCTTGTGGGCGGCGTTGGCGGCAGCAAGTCTGCAGCAGGGATGTGCGCGTCGCGCAGAGAACCCGTCAAAAGACGGCGAGGAGGAAGATCCAACTGCGGTGGTATCGCGTGTGGAGCGCGGGCCGGTTCGTTTTGATGTCAGCTTGCAGCCCAAATCACCGCGTCTTTCCGATGAACCGGTACTGACCTTAACGATCCGCGCTGCAGCGGGTGTTGAAGTCGAGAAGCCGCCTTTTGGTGAGGCGGTGGGAGATTTCCTGGTTCGGGATTTTCACGAGCCGTTGCCCGAAAAGCAGGATAAGGTGACGATTCTTCGACAGCAGTACACTCTGGAACCAGTCCGGGCCGGGACTTTGGCCATCGATCCGATCACAGTCAAATTTGTCGACCGGCGGACCGCAGGATCTCCGTCGCACCACCAGATTCAGTCCGAAGCGCTGACGGTCGAAGTCAGTACCGTGCTGGGTGACGAAGCCCCTTCACTCAGCGGGCTGCGGCCTGCTGCCAGTCCGGTTGCACTGCCGACACCACCCAGCCGCAGTTTGATCTGGGTTGGTCTGGTAGCTTTGGCGCTGGGGGTCGTCGCGGTGGCGGCGCTTTGGTGGCGCAAGAGAAGAGTCAATGAACCCGCATTGTCTCCGGCCGAACTCGCCTGGCTCGAGCTGGAACGCCTGGTCGCCGCCGATCTGGCCGCCGCCGATATTAAAGCATACTACGGTGAGTTGACCGGTGTGGTGCGCCGTTTCATCGAGCGCTCCACGGGAATCCGGGCGCCCGAGCAGACGACCGAGGAATTTCTTCAGGCGATCGCTCGAGATCACAGTTTTGCAGCCCCCTCCAGCCAGCGTCTGGCGGCCTTTCTGCAGGCTGCTGACCTGGTCAAATTTGCCGGTTACCAGCCGGCCCGCCATGACATCGAGGAGAGTTTTACGCGCGCCCAGCAGTTCATCGGATTGGAGCGGGAAGTCGGGACGGAGGCCGCTGAATGACCGCTGTACGATTTCACGACCCATTGTGGATAGTGCTGTTGCTGCCGGTGATTGGTTTCAGTCTCTACGCAGTGCGAAGGCAACGACGTGCCTCGGTACTTTACTCGAGTGTCGATTTGCTGCGGGATTTGCCCGTGACCTGGGCGTTACGCGTGCGCCGTTGCTTGCCCTGGTTGCGGGTGGCTGGATTGGTCCTGATTGCGCTGGCCTTGCTGCGTCCGCAGTTGGGTCGCGAAGAGTTTCGCATTCGCACCGAGGGAATTGCCATTGAAATGTGTATCGATAAATCAGGTTCGATGCAGGCGCTGGATTTCAGGATTGATGGTGAGCCCCATAACCGGCTGGAGGCCGTCAAACAAGTGTTTCGCCAGTTTGTTGCGGGAGACGATCGGTTCGCTGGACGTGGGGATGACCTGGTGGGTCTCGTGGTGTTCGGTGGATTTGCCGATGCGATGTGCCCGTTGACGCTTGATCATGGGGCACTTCTTGAAGTCCTCAACACGGTGCGTATCTCGGAACCTGTTCGAGACAAGCGGGGCCGTGTCATTAACGATGGTCTCTGGCAAGAGGAGCAGGCGACTGCGATTGGCGACGCCATCGCGGTCGCCGTCGATCGACTGAAGGACGTGGATGCCAAGAGTCGGGTTATCGTGCTCCTCTCGGATGGCGAAAATACTGCGGGCGTTGTCGCTCCGGAGGAAGCGGCGGAAGCGGCGCACGCATTTGGAATCCGTATCTACAGTATCGGCGTGGGAACCACCGGTACTGCGCCGTTTCCTGCGCGCGATTTGTTTGGCCGCAATGTTCTCCAGTCGCGGCCAGTCAAACTCGATGAACAGACGCTCAAGGCGCTCGCCGAGAAGACCCAGGGTCAGTATTTTAACGCCCAGAATACCGAGGCACTTCAGCACGTCTATGCTGAGATTGACCGACTCGAAAAAACGGAAACGGAAGGTCGACTGTACACCGAGTACGGCGAGGTCTTTCAATGGCTGCTGGTACCAGGATTGGCATGTGTGCTGTTGGAGATCTGGCTGACATGCACACGGTTTCGTTCACTTCCTTGACGCTGGATAATCGATGATTTGGGAAACTCCAGTACTTCTGTTTGCCCTCTGGGTTGTGCCATTGACGGGCGCGGTGTTGGTTTATTCGCACCGAAAACGGGTTGCCACTGCGCGCCGATTTGCAGATGCGGAGATGGTGGAGCGGTTGATGCCATCGTTTCAGGCGTCCCGTTCCTGGCTGAAGTCGATTCTCCTGATGGTTGCGCTCTGTTGTTTGATCGTCGCGGCGGCACGCCCCCGTTTTGGAGTGTTCTTTGAAGAAGTGTCCACACGTGGGGTCGATTTATTCGTGCTGTTGGATGTCTCGCGTTCGATGCTTGCTGAAGATGTGGCCCCCAATCGTCTGGAACGGGCCAAGCGGGATATTCAGGATCTGCTGGAGCGGTTGCAGGGGGATCGCGTCGGTTTGATTGTGTTTGCCGGTGCCCCGGTAGTGCAGGTCCCGTTGACGACCGATCACGGTTTCTTTCGTATGGTACTGGAAGATGTTGATACGGACAGTGCGCCACGCGGCGGTAGTCTCATCGGTGACGCGATTCGTAAAGCACTCGCCGATATGGAGGAACGTCGTGACCGGGATCAGGTCATTGTCTTGATCACCGATGGCGAGGATCACGAGTCGTTTCCTGCGGAAGCGGCAAGCGAAGCGGCCCAGCGTGATGTGCGCATGATCACAGTAGGATTGGGTGACCAGGGAGAAGGAGCACGGATTCCGCAACAAGGAGAGGATGGCAACCGGGTGTTTCTGCAACACGAGGGACAGGAAGTGTGGTCGAAAATGGATGAGCGACTGCTCAAGGAGATGGCTTTGACGACCAAAGGCGCCTACATCCCAGCCCAGACACGTGCATACGACTTGGGGCGCATCTATGATGATCACCTGGTGAATTTGAATCGTGGTGAAGTACTGGCAGAGAAGCGCAAACGCTATCGCGAACAGTTTCAATTGCTGGGAGGAGTGGGTTTGCTGCTACTGCTGATAGAAATGGTGATTTCCTCTTACCCAACACCGACAGGGGACGCTAGGGGGAGTTTCTCATGATGCGAATATTACGCAGCCCCCGGGGGTTATTGCTGGTTTTGTTGATGTTACTGTTTGTCAGCGATTTGAGCTTGGGTGCGACCGCGGTGAAAAAAGTCGCGGCCGGAATCCGTCATTTTCAAGCCGGGCGTTTTGACGAAGCAGATCGGGCATTTGTCGAGGCGGAGGTTTCCGATCCGGAAAATGCAACCATTTGGTTTGATCGCGCTTGTGCACTGGCGGCGGCCGGAGACGCGGAAAAAGCCCGCAAGTTTTTCCAGCAAGCGGCACTTTCCCGGGATACGCCGCTGGAAATTCGCTGCCATTACAATCTAGGTTGCCTGGCAGCAGGCCAGGCGCAGGCGCTGCTAGGAGAGGATCCCGAATCTGCTGAACAAGCCGTGCGGGAACAGAGCATCACCCAGTTGTTGCAGGCGGTTGGCCACTATCGGGATTGTCTCCGTCTGGATACAGGCCACCGTGATGCGCGGCATAACCTGGAGCTGATCCGTCTGTATATCAAGCACGTTCAATCGATCTGGGAGACGCGTGACCGGGAAAAGTCGCGTCAGGAGAAGAACCTGTTGCAGTTCCTGGCAGAACTTGAACAGCGGCAGACGGCCCTCTGGACGACGACTCGGGGCCTCGTTTCTGAAGACGATTCACCACGCCGGCGACAGCACGTGAAGAATGCGGCCACTGAGCAGCGGAAACTGCGGGAAGAAATCGACCCCCTCCAGGAGAAGGTGGCAAAGTTCTTTGAGAGTCCAAAAGAGGCAGCGCCCACCGCTCCCAATCAGCCTGCGCAGGATCCAGCCACCGCCGATCCGCGGACACAAGCCATGCAGTTACTGCAGCAACTGGCGAGCGAGAGCAACCGGATCATGAATCGTGCAGCTCTGGGGCTGGAAAGTAATGATTTTCAGTCGGCACAGCAGCACCAGCGGGAGGTCCTGGACCGTTTCAACCAGATGTTCATGGTGGCGGCACCGTTTAGTACTTTGTTACAGCGGGCGACGCGGCAGCAGCAACAGCTGGTTGATGTTTCGACTGCCGTGGCAGGCCCCGCGCCAGCCGGCGCCGCGGCGGCCACGTCTTCCCAGGATTCTGGAGCTGAGGATTCTGGAGCTGGGGATTCTGAAACTGAGGATGCCGAGCCACCCGCCATGGCGGGATCGGCACAGCGTGACGATGTCGCACTTGCGCAGCAGCAATCGCGGGTGGCCGAGTGGAGCCGCATGTTGACCCTTAAAGCCCAGGCAGAAATTAAGCAGGTTGGTGCAAACAAATCGGCGGACGCATCGGCACCTGTGATCGGTCCGGTCGATCCGGCAGCTCCCGCCGGATCGGGTGTGGAACCTCCGGCGGAAGCCGCTGCTCAAGCCGCACAGCAGCGCGCCGCCATGCAAGCGGCGCTGCAAAAAGCGGTGTCGCTGGGTCCCGACGTGGAACGACACGCGCAGGCAGCTACGACCCAGTTGGAGAAAACGAATCTGACGGGTGCATTGCCCGAGCAGCGCCAGGCACTCGAGTTGCTCAAGGAAATTGCCGAATCGTTGGCGCAGCCTCCGGACGAGAATTCCCAGCAGCAACAGGATCCACAGCAGGGCGAGCAGGACCAGCAAGGACAATCCAAGCAAGGTGAGCAGAATCAGCAGCAAGGCAGTTCACCACCCCAGGATACTTCCCAGCCATCGCAGGATCCTGCCAGATCCCCTCAGGAAAGAGCGCTTTCGACATTGCGTCGGGCTCGGGAAAGAGAGCGTCAGCATCGTGATTTACGGAAGCAGTTACAGCGCGCTGCGGCGCGCCGTGTTCCGGTTGATCGAGATTGGTAAATGGCAAATTCTGTTCCTGGTTTTCACGGGCTTGTGCCTTCATGACTCACTTTGCCAACCACCCGAAATGGTCTGTACCCATGCTCGCCTGCCTGGCCCTGTTGGCGGCCGATCCAGTGGCTGCGCAGCAGCCTGAGTTGATTGTTGAGGTCGAGAAGCAGGAAATCTACGAAGGGGAGTCTGTCCTCTACCGTCTGACGCTCAATCACGTCGACCAACCTGTGGAGCCGGAATTGCCTGGATCCAAGGATTTTCTCGTCGTCAAACTGGGTGAGCAGTCACTCGATTCACAGCAGATTACGATTATCAACGGCGTACGGCGCGTGGTCGTACGGCGTGGAAGGCAGTACAGCTATCGACTGACGCCTCGACGCAACGGAGATCTGGAAATCCCGGCGCCGACAGCACAGGTTGGGAATGAGGAACTGCAGGGAAGGGTGGTTGCCCTGCGCGTGGTACCGCCGTCCGATCAGGATGCCGTATTACTCGAGTTTGGTGTTGACCGAGATCGCGTTTATCCGATGCAACCTTTTCGGTTGAAGTTGACGCTGTCAGTGAAAGATCTGCCGGGAGAATTTGCTTCCCGGGATCCTCTGACGGTGCAGTCTGATCCACCCGTGATGCAAGCCGCCTGGCTGGATGATCAGCAGATACCGGACGGAATCCGGGCCGACCTGAGCTGGCGCGAGGTGCTGGAACCCCTGGCCAGTCGCCGCGGCAACGGAGTCCAAATCAATAACATTGGTAACTCATCAGTGTTCTCCCTGTTTGAGAGCAGGGCGACTGGATTTCATCCAACGCCGCGCCGGACCCGACGCAAGAACGCCACCGATGTGGATACGGGCTACTGGGAGTATGTCTTTGAACGCACATTGATTCCGGAACGCTTGGGGAAGTATGAGTTTTCACCTGTTTCAGTCAAAGGTACTTTTGTGACTAGCCTGCGTTCCCAGCGGCCTGTAGGTGAACGCATTTTTGCAGTTTCCCCCGCGCTGGCTGTGACCGTCCAGGACGTTCCGCGTGACGGTCAGCCCGACTCGTACATCGGAGCGATTGGTCAGTTCTCCGTGCGCTCCGAATTGTCTCCCCAGTCGGCGCGCGTTGGTGATCCGATGACGCTCACTCTGGTCGTTTCGGGAGAGGGTGCGCTGGCGGAGGCACGGCCACCCAGGATCGCTGGGATGGCGGGAATCGAGGGAGCCTTCCGGATGTACGAGGCGACCGAAGAGAGCCAGCCCAAGGCGCGTCGTTTCACCTACAGCTTGCGTCCGCTGGACGCCACAATTACTGAATTTCCAGCAATTCCGGTTTCGTTTTTTGACGTGGACCAGGAGCGATATGTGACGTTACACACCGCTCCGATCGCACTGGAGATCAGTGCCGCAGAACAACTGGCCGATGCAGAGATTGTCTCGGCCGCTCCCGACACGGTTTCGGGAGCGACCAATTTAGAGCTTCGTGAAGGTGGTATTTTTGCTAACGAGCTGGAGACGCTGGGCAACGATCGGGTGCGTCCAGAAATGTGGTTGCGTCTCTGGCTGGGGTTAGTGGCGGGATTTGTTTCTGTCAGTCTGGTCATCACTCGTGTACGAAGTACGCGTCAGCAACCGGAGCGACAGCGTCGCAAGGTGGCGTATGGGCGCGCCTGCACCGTGCTGAAAGAAGCACGTACTCACGCCCAGCGTCGAGAACATCGCGCTGCCTGTGAGTGTCTCAGCCGCGCCGTGACCGGATTAGTCGCCGACTACACCAACGATCGACAGGCTGGTCTGGCACCACGTGATGTTGCGGAGCGGTTGGCAGCGATCGGTGTGGACGATCAAGTCAGCGGATCTGTACTGGCTTTGCTCGACCAATGTGACGCCTTGCGCTACGGTGTGGCCGGAGAGGATGTCGAGCGGCTGATTGAGGATGCTGGTGGACTGATGGAAGATCTATTCAACGCGCTCAAGCGACACAGTGTGTGAGATTTGCATGCCACTCATCCGGCCTCAAATTATGGACTTAGCTGCCTGCCGTTACGTGGTCAGGTGGAGGCAGCGTGTGCGCTGGATCTTATTGCTTGCGTTGGCTGCCGGGGGAGCGGTCGGGTGCCGCGGCGCGGTGGATGACACGGCGGCCCAGCGTTTCGCAGCGGCCAACCAGGCCTTTGCCGCTGCCGAGTCTCGGCAGCAATTCCTGGAAGTTGCTAACCGTTACCAGGAAATTCTCGATCAGGGCGTGTTGTCGGGCGCAGTCCTCTATAACCAGGGGAATGCCTGGATGCGAGCGGGTGAAGTCGGCCGCGCGATTGCTTCGTACCGGCGGGCACTGCGATTCCGGCCACGCGATCCCCAACTGGCAGCGAATTTGCGCAGTGCCGTATCCGCGACTGCGGTCCCTGTCGATTCCGCGCCGGTTTGGGGCTACCTGTTCTTCTGGCAGAACTGGTTGAGTTATCCGGAGAAGTTCGTGCTGACGACGGCGTTACTGGTTGTCACCTTGATTCTGGGACTTTTCATGCGGTTCCCGGCTGTTGGTGCGGTGAGCCGGCGGTGCGCTCTGCTGAGTGGTGCTTTGTGGACACTATCATTGCTTTCCACGGGATGGGATTGGCATCGTTTTGAGCGCATTGAGCACGGCGTTGTGATTGTGGATGAAGTCATCCCCCGGAAAGGCAATTCAGAGAATTACGAGCCGGCATTTACCGAGGTGGTACGCGAAGGCGCGGAGTTTCAAGTACTAGCGCGCCGTGGTGACTGGCTGCACATTCGGCTCGGTACCAGTGGGGACGCCTGGGTGGAACGTCGCGACGTTGTGACGTATTAGTGTGCGGAGAGAAGCGGGGCTACCGGGAGTATGGCGTCGCGGCGCATGTTGGGGGTGTTGGACTACGGCAGCGGCGTACGAGTGTGACCGGCTACCGGAGGTCCATCCTGCGGTAGCCGTAACGGGGATGCCAGCGCCTCGAGCAGACGGATTCTGTAATTCGGCCCAGCCTGTTGTTATCCGGCAACGCGTTTCAAGGCACATGGCTTGCTGGTTTTCGGTATGATTGTCGCAACGCGCATGCGGTTGCGCATGGTTTCCCTGGATTGTCTGCAAGGTCACGGGTGCATGTCTGGGCGAGTTGAGCCACTCCGACGCGGTTTTCTATGGCGGTACCTGGTGTACCTGTCGATGGTCCTGGGATCGAAAACAGGCATGGCTGCTGACAGTGCACCGGTGGCGCAGGCCATGCCGGTGGTGGCAACCGAGGTGCAGGTTCCCGAGGGCTTCCAGGTACAACGCTTGATTTCCATGCCTGCCGATAGAGGTTCCTGGATCAGTATGACCTTTGATCCGCAGGGACGGATTCTGGTCTCCCACCAGGGGAATCGTATGCACCGTATTCGGCCGGCGCAACGCAACGACCCGGCATCGCAGACGACTGTCGAAGAGATCCAGACCGGTGTGGGTGGGGCGCACGGCCTGCTGTACGCCTTGGGGAGTCTTTACGCGGTCACTGGCGCAGCCCATCCGCAGACTGGCGTCTATCGGATCCCTGACGTCGATGGCCAGGGGAAGTTCGGTCCACCGGAATTATTGGTGAAGATTCCTGGTGGGGGTGAGCACGGGCCTCACGGAATTGTGCTGGGTCCGCAACGCCGTTGGCTCTATTTCATTGCGGGTAACGCCACCGGCTTGCCGGAAGGTATAACACGCAACCATGTTGCCCAAATCGCTCCCACCCCTCAGCAACAGCGTCCACGACCACAAGGCTGGGTCATGCGGATTGCGCCCGACGGTCGGCAGCGGGAGTTGTTTTCAATGGGCTTGCGCAATGCCTACGATCTGGCTTTTGATACTGAGGGTGAGCTGTTCACCTTCGACTCGGACAATGAAGGCTTTATGGGGTTGCCCTGGTATCGGCCTACCAACATTTACCATGTGGTCAGCGGCGCTGATTTTGGTTGGCGCCAGAGCGAGAAGAACCTCCCTGCGTATTATCCGGACAATCCACCGCCAGTTCGGGAAGTTGGCCCCGGTTCGCCTACGGGGGTCGTGTTTGGTACTGGGACTGCATTTCCACGCAAATACCAGCGATCCTTGTTTGTTTGTGACTGGAGTTATGGGCGGATTTATGCGCTCCATTTACAGCCTCGTGGCGCGACATACGGTGCGGACTGGGAATTTTTCGCTTCGGGTCGTCCTCTGCCGGCAACCGATATTCAAGTCGGTCCGGACGGCGCGTTGTATTTCATTACCGGCGGCCGGGGTACGCCAGGCCACTTGTACCGTGTCATCTGGTCCGGAGAGTCAGTTCCTCCCGCGGCGGAAAAGGCACCCGTTCATACTGCGCTCAAGCAACGCCGTGCGTTAGAGGATCTTAACGGACGTGTGGAACCGCAGGCCGTGATGCAGGCCTGGCCTTTTTTGGGGTCTGCGGATCGCGCACTGCGGTATGCAGCCCGAGTCGCCATTGAACACCAGGATCCGAAAGACTGGCAGCAGCGGGTGACCCGTGCCACGGATACCCAGGTATTGCTGACAGGTTTGATGGCACTGGCCCGTCAGGGAGATCCAACACTGCGCTCGCAAATTTTCGAAAAATTGTTTTCGTTGGACTGGGAATCATTGTCGCTGCTTCAGCGACACGCGCTATTGCGGGTTTATGGTATTACCTTCGAGAGAATGGCGCTGCCGCAAGGAGAGCAATTAAAGGCGGTACGTTCCCATCTCAATGGGCGCTACCCCGCGGCGAGCGGGACACTCAATCGTGAGCTGGCGACGTTGCTCTACCAGCTAGAGACCCCACAATTGGCGGACCGGACGCTTGCTGTGCTGGAACGAACACCTACCCTGATGCGCCAAATTCACTATTTGCGCCTGGTACTCAAACGGGGAATCCAGCATTTCACTATCGCGCAGCGCACACGTTTAATAGCGGCGCTGGATCCGCATGAACTGAGGGCAATTGTGCGGCGTCCTTATGCAGATCAGAAACGTACGTTCAGCGAATTGATCAAACAGCTGGGAATCGATCCCGATCCGCCTGAGCAACCTGTCATCAGACCCCTTGTCAAACAGTGGACGGTCTCAGAACTGCTGCCGGTGGTGACCGCGACAGCACTGCAAAACGCGAACCGTGAAAACGGTCAAGTCGTGTTTCGGGTCGCGCGGTGTGCTAATTGCCATCGCCTGGGTAACACGGGGGGCGTGCTCGGACCGCAATTGAATGGTCTGGCGGGCCGCTATCGTCCTGAGGAGATTCTGGAGAGTCTTGTGCTGCCCAGTAAGGTCATTTCTGACCAGTATCGCACGACCATTTTCATCAAACAGGATGGCACGCAGGTGACAGGTCAGATTGTGGATCTGGCTGGCCAGGAGTATCGCGTACGAACCGATCCCTTTCAGCCGTTCGCACGGATTCGCATCAACAAGGCCGACGTCGAGGCAGTTCTCCCCTCGCAAATTTCTTTGATGCCCCGTGGCATCCTGGATCGATTTACTCGCCAGGAGATTCGCGACCTGGTGGCTTATCTCATCGAGCCATTTGCGCCAGGCCTCGAAGTCCCAAGAGTGGATCGGTGACCTGCCCACCTGGTTAGGTCAAAATGTGGAAAAGGTGAGTGTCTTCAGAAGAGTGCATTTGGGAAGTCTCGACCGACTGCTAAACTGTCAGATTAAGTTTTACAGGGTCGCATTTCGGTTCAGTTATTCCGGTCGCAATGCGATGGGAATCCGTGTGCGCCTCTCTGCTCGTCAGAGGTGCTTGCCAGAGGTTCGATTTTTCGACGACGCAATTTCCTATGTCGACATCACAGCCGCCCGCGTCGGGAACTCCAGTTGCGTCCGCCGTACGGACTGCCAGTGCCGGTGAAAGCCGGTTGATCTGGGTTGTCTGGATGACATACGGAGCATTCTATTTTTGTCGGACGAATATCTCCGCTGCGGTGCCTGGAATGACAGCGCCTCTATCCGCGGGCGGATTGGGCTTGGATCCACTACGGGTGGGAGTGATTCTGGCGGCGTTAAAGATTTGTTACGGACTCGGGCAGCTGGTCAATGGCCAGCTTTCGGAACGGGTTTCGCCCCGTTTGCTGCTGGCGATTGGAATGTTCGGGTCCGCGCTACTCAACGTGTTATTTGGGTTGGGGTCCGGGTTTTATTTTTTGCTCTTCGTATGGGCGTGTAATGGTTATTGCCAATCGTTGGGTTGGACACCGTGTGTGCGAGTGGTCGGCAACTGGATTCCGATATCGTGGCGCGGCAAGGCGTTGGGGATCATTGGGACCGGTTACCAGGTCACCTTGGGATTGACCTATCTGGTGGCGGCATACTCCGCCCAGCGGTTCGGTTGGCGCGGCGCCGTGTTTGTGCCGGCCGGTGTGTTGACAGTTGCTGGGATTGCCACGCTGTTTTTGCTGGATGAAACACCAGCAAACGTTGCCACGGATTCGGAATCTGAGGAGGGCAAGAGACCGCGTTCATTAACGCTCAAGAGAGGGGTTTCTGAGAACCTCTACCTGACGCTTTACAACCCAACTTTGTGGTTGCTCGGTCTCTCGCTGGGACTTCTCAATGCATGTCGATATGGGTTTCTCGACTGGGGTTTGACGCACCTTATGGAGGTCCAGCAGACCACGATTGGCAAAGCAGGGCTGAAATATTGCGTCATCGCGTTAGGGGCGGTCTTGGGATCGTATTGTGCGGGTGTTGCCACCGACCGATTTTTTGGTGGACGACGGGCGCCAGTGGTCTGTTTGTTGTTGTTGCTGCTGGGGCTATTGACGTTGTTGTATGAATCCGTTTCTCGTTCTTCTGTCGGTGGAACGATTGTGTTACTGATGGTCATTGGTTTTTGTATCTATGGACCCCAGGTGTTATTGGTGGGAACGGCCCCAGCCGATTTAGCCCACAAGGGAACTGCCGCAGCTGCTGCTGGGTTTGTCAACTTCATGGGGTATATGGGTGCGGCGACAGGTGACGTAGTAACCGGTTACTACTCCATCGCAGAGCACGGTGGTTGGCAGCTAACCATTTTCATTTGGGCTGGCTGGGCTTTCGCAGCAGCGTTGGCATCCGGTTTGCTTTGGAATGCGACTGCCAGCCAACTGACGTTACTGGCGGGCTGGGTCCCGGTTGTTGTCGGAGTGGGTTTGCTGCTGCTGTCCGCAGTGCTCGTGTTTTTTGTTACCGGAATACATTGGGTTGTGATCACGGCGTCTGGCGGGGCGGTTTTGTTACCACTGGCGCGACGTCGTGAACCCCGGCTGGCGTGGTTGACTGGGATTGCAAGTCTGGTCGGGTTGATCGGTTTATTGCTTGGCGGGGTTCCAGATCAAGGTCTTTCTTCTTGGTACACTGTGTTGCCTCGAGTAGGCCACGGGCTGGGTGTCCTGGCTGCTTTGATGGTGGTGGTCGAAAAAAGGTAGCCAGTTCATGCAGGTCATTATTATTGGTGCTGGCCGCGGTAGCCGGTTGATGCCAACAACGGCAGATCATCCCAAGTGTTTCGCCGAAGTGGCTAATCGACGTCTCATTGACTGGTCCCTGCAGGCCTTTCAGGAAAACCCGGTTCAGTCAATTGGGCCTGACCAGGTCTGTTTCATTGGTGGATACCAGATCGCGAAGGTGAGGAGTGCGTTTCCCCAGTTTACGTTTCGGCATAACGAAAAATGGCAAGAGAATAATATTCTGGCCTCCTTGTTTTGTGCCGAGGATCTTATGCATGATGGCTTTCTTTGTGCCTATTCTGACATCCTCTTCACTCCAGCAGTGATTGGTAGCCTGATCGCGAGTCAGGCAGAGATTACGTTAGGTGTGGATACCGAGTGGCTTGGGAGATACGTGGGGCGAACAGAACACCCATCGGACGACGCGGAAAAGGTGACTGCCAGCAAGGGACGAGTCCTGCGTATCAGTCGTCAGCTTGACGAACAGGATGCCCACGGTGAATTCATTGGCGTAGCGCGTTTTTCCGCAGCGGGTGCCGCCCAATTGATCGAACACTACCACCGCTGCCGACGGGAGTTTGCGGGTCATCCCTGGGGAGCAGCTGCGGTGTTTGAAAAGGCTTATTTGATTCAGCTTCTGGAAGAGATGCTACTGCGCGGGGTGGCCATGGCGCATGTTGACACGCCGGGTGGATACATTGAGGTCGATACGCAACAGGATTTCCAGTATGCGCGGGAACATTGGACTGGAAACCATCTTCGGAGGTAAGTCATGGACCAGCTGCCACTGTTCCCCGCTTCGATTATCGGATCCCTGCCGCGTCCTGCCGGGGTGCGTGAGTTAGTCACTGGAAATCGGGACTGGGACGAGCCGGGTTACCGATTTGAAATGGAGACAGCGATTCGCGACATCGTGGCGATGCAGGAAGAAGCCGGCTTGGATGTCGTTTCGGACGGCGAGTGGTGGCGTAAATCGTACATTGGCGTCGTCGCTGAACTAGCCCACGGATTCGAATTGAGTCGCAATCCGGTCGATGGAAGACCCTGGACGATTGTGGTTGATCGCCTCAGCCCGCGTGAACCCGGTTTCATTGCCCGTGAGGTTGCTTTCCTCAAGACTCTGACACAGCGTGCAATCAAGACGACGTTGCCCGCTCCGGCGCTACTTGGCGAGCGCATGTGGGATGCCGAGAAGTCAGCGGCGGCTTATCCTACACGCGAGGACTTTATCCGCGACTGCGTACCTATCCTTCGCCAGGAAGTTGAAATATTAGCGCAGTCGGGTGCTGCGATAATACAGATCGATGATCCGCATCTCTGCCTGTTCGTCGACGACCGCGTACGAGCGGATTACGCGCATCCGGATCAGGCAGCAGATTTCTCGGTGGACATGAATAATCAGTTGATTGACGGGATCGAAGGTGTCACCATGGCCGTCCACCTCTGCCGTCGCGCTGGTGCACGCGTCCGCGGTGAAGCAGACCATACCGGTGGTTTTGAGAAGATCATGCCGCAGCTGAGAAGACTGGCGGCGGGTCATGTTACGCTGGAATTTACTGCGCCGGGTGCCGGCGATTTCTCGATTCTCAGTCAGCTGCCGGTTGAGACGCAGGTGGGATTAGGGTGCGTCAGTTGCCAGCCAGGCCAGGTGGATTCGGTCGATGCGATTGTCGGACGGGTGGAAACCGCGCTTAAGTATCTGGAGCCGGAGCGGATTACGCTGAACCCCGATTGTGGATTTGCTCCAGGTTCTGCGGCCGATGTAAGTCTTGAGGAGGTCCGTCAGAAACTCAAGAATGAAACATCCGCAGCTCGCATCCTGCGTGATCGATACACTTGACCAGGGTGCGCGTGTGCGGGGTTGAACTGGTATCTGGCTCAAGATCTGCGGCACCGATTTTAGCGTGACGTCTGAAAACGCGCGCGGGCGTTACCGAGGCCTGTAATGTCGACCTCGACGGTATCGCCCCGGGCAACCCACTTGGTTTGCACCACGCTACCCAGCATGACGATCCATCCGGCGGGCAACTCGCGTCCCCGTCGTGACGTTTCGTTGGCGAGCCACACCAGGGCTTCCAGGGGGTGACCGTGGATGATGTCGCGACCAAATCCTCTACCGACTTCCGCCCCGTTAATACGCATGACTCCTTCCAGGCCTGCTAAATCGAGTTGTTGCCACGCGTTGACGGCCTCTCCCAGGACGATCCCGGCACCAAAAAAGTCGTCGGCGACCCAGGTTCGACTGTCCGGGATACGACGGCCAAAATCGACATAGCGATCGTCCACAATTTCGATCGCCGCGAAGAGTGCCGATACGGCGTGGGAAACGCTATCGCGGGTGTGGGGGGCATCACTGGCACAGATTGCGCTACCAAGTTGTACTGCGATTTCACATTCGACGCCCACATGGAGAAATGAATCAAAATCAAAGGAGCCGTCCTGAAATCGCACGGTACTGTCAAAAATTCCTCCAGCACACGGATGAGGCATGCCCAGGAATTCCTGCATCACCGAGGTGGTACAACCGATTTTGGTTCCCACTGGATGACCGTGCCCGGCCTCGATCAGGCGTCGGTGCAGGGCGTCCTGAATTGCCATGGCGTCGTCGATCTCTTGGGGTTGCAGATGTGCCGGCAGATCTCCAATAGGCAGCGGCGGTTGAGCACGCCCTTGTTGTAGTCGTTGCGCTGCGTCGTCCAGATGGGCAATGGAAAAGGGCATGAGAAGGCCTGTCTCAGTAGAAAGTGGTTGGACTAGCGAGTGTCGTGATTTGGAGAGACGGATGCTGGCCGCGGTGTGCACGTGGTCTGCCCGCCGATTGTTGGATGCCACAAGTCGCGCGTCAATCGTACTGCCGACCAACGCCCTGCTGTTTGTCTGCTATACTGAGCCCCGGCATTCTGGAGTGGACCGGATTCGCGGGAGGGCGCTCGCTCCCCGGATCTTTGGCCGCGGTACCGGCGCTGTCTATTGAAACCTGGCAACCGGGGACTTGCTCGTGAAACGCTCTTTTTCGAGATCCGTTCGAGCTGCGGCACTGGTTCCGTTGATCGTGTTTTGTGGCAATGGGTTGACCCGGGGCCAGCCAGTTCGACCTTTCGCTGAGCTGGCGGTGAAGTACGAGCGCGAAGTACGGCCCGTGTTGAAAGCGTTCTGCTTGAAGTGCCATTCCGGCGACGAGCCTCAGGGAGATTTGGATTTACAGCACTTCCAGACACTGCGTGACGTGCGTCGCGGGACAGGGACCTGGATCCAAATTGTCGAACTGTTAGCGAATGGGGAGATGCCTCCCGAAGACGCCCCACAGCCTGAGCCGATCCAGCGCAAAGTACTGCAAGGCTGGGCTGAGCAGTATCTGCGGGCCGAAGCGCTGGCCAGTGCAGGCGATCCGGGACCTGTGGTACTGCGCCGGCTCAATAACGCGGAGTATACCTATACGCTCCGTGATTTGACGGGAGTTGCCTTGAATCCAGCCCGCTCGTTTCCCAGCGAAGGGGCAGCAGGTGAGGGGTTTACCAACACTGGAAACGCCCTGGTGATGTCACCCGGACTGTTGAGGAAATATCTCGACGCGGGAAAGGAAATCGCTGCGCACGCGGTTCTGCTACCTGCCGGGTTTCGGTTTTCACCCAATACGACACGACGGGACTGGACCGATGAAAGTCTGTCAGCGATTCGCGGATTTTACGGAGAGTACAGTGTTGTTGAGAGGCTGGCGGATCATTACGGTCACGGGATGTCGCACTTGGGAAAGGCGGGGCGTTTGCCGTTAGAGCGGTACTTCGCCGCCACGCTTGCTGAACGCGAGGCCCTCCAGTCGGGTGACAAGACGATTGCAGATGTCGCTGCGCAAACTAACCTCAATGCCCGGTACCTGGGCAACTTATGGTCTGTCTTGAACGCTGCTGACGGGTCGCTGCTGTTGGATCAACTGCGTGCTCAGTGGCGTCAGGCGTCGCCCGATGCAGCTGCGGATCTGACCCAATACGTGCGCACCTGGCAAAAAGGAGTGTGGACATTTAACCCGGTCGGCTTGCTGGGTCGCAAGGGAAGCCGCTCGCGGTGGATGGAAGCCGTCAGTCCGCTGCTGACACAGCATGAATTGCGATTCCCTGTTCCGGCGCGCCAGGAGGCGGACAAAACAAAAGAGTTTGTTGTCTCGCTGGTCGCGGGAGATGCAGGAGACGGCAATCAGCATGATTTTGTGGTCTGGACACAACCGCGGCTGGTTGCCGACGGAAAGCCTGATGTGCCGCTGCGCGGCTGGTTGACTGCCGGTGGCCAGCCGCTCGACGCGGATTCGGTTTGCGTCCAGGCCCCATCGGTGATCACGGTTCACGTGCCGGCTGAGCTGGCAGGTCGCCTGCTTGTGACCACGGCGCGTCTGGCGCCCAAGGGTCTGGCAGGAAGTGTGCAAACGGAAGTGGTTGCTGGAATTCCCGCCGCCCCATCCGGGCTGAGACCGAGCGAAGTTCTGGTGAAGCTGGAACACGTCAACATTGGCGCTGACAAAAGAACGGTTTCTTATCGGCGACCGATTCTCGTCGGTGAGAAGAGCGAATCCCGGAAACGTTTTGCAGCAGCGATGGAAGACTTCCGGAGGCTCTTTCCAGCGGCCCTCTGCTATACGCAGATCGTACCTGTCGACGAATTGCTGACATTGACATTGTTGTATCGCGAGGATGATCATCTGGCGCGGTTGATGCTTGATGCTGATCAGGTGGACCGGCTTGACAGGTTGTGGGACGAATTGCGTTACGTGAGTCACGAACCCCTTCGACTGGTGGATGTCCTAGACTCACTGCTGGAAACAACGATCGATCATCCGCAGGCCGGGATTTTTGACAATGCGGTTAAGTCTTTTAACGCGCGGGCTGATGCGTTCCGCAAAAAACTTGTGGCGAGCGAAAGATTGCATGTCGACGCGCTTGTCGACTTTACATCACAGGTTTGGCGCCGGCCTCTGACAAAGATAGAGGAGACTGATTTGCGGAACCTGTATGGGAAGCTCCGCGAGCTCTCGTTGTCGCATGAAGAGGCCTTTCGATTGTCATTGGCACGCATCTTCGTCGCGTCGCCCTTCTTGTATCGTCTGGAAGTACCTCCTGAAGGTGCAGATCCAGCTCCAGTGACCGATCGCGAACTGGCAAGTCGCTTGAGTTACTTTCTCTGGTCGTCGATGCCGGATGACGAGCTGCGCAGCGTGGTAGCCAGCGGCGCACTACACGAACCCGGAATACTGATCCATCAGGCCCAGCGGATGCTCAAGGACGGACGTGTGCGACGGTTGGCGACCGAGTTTGCCTGTCAGTGGTTGCACATACACGACTTCGACCCGCTCGAACAAAAAAGCGAGAAGCACTTTCCCAAGTTTGTGGAATTGCGAGGTGCCATGTACGAGGAGTCGATCCGATTCTTGACCGACCTGTTTCAGACCGATGGTTCCTTGTTGAGCCTCCTCAATGCCGACCATACTTTTGTCAATGGTCCCCTGGCGGAGTTTTACGGAATTCCGGGGGTCGAAGGTGCGACCTGGCAGCGCGCCGAAGGCGTCCAGCAACAGGGGCGTGGTGGGATTCTGGCTTGGGCGACAACTCTGGCGAAACAATCGGGCGCGACCCGTACCAGCCCGATTTTGCGGGGCAATTGGATCAGCGAAGTACTGCTTGGCGAAAAGTTGCCGAAGCCACCGAAAAATGTACCGCAACTTGCTGATGTGGCTCCCGCCGGATTGACAGAACGCCAGCTCATCGCTCGGCACAGTCAAGACGCAGCATGTGCTAAATGCCATGCGCGGATCGACCCCTTTGGATTCGCACTGGAACATTTCAATGGAATTGGTCGGTGGCGTGAAAAAGACGTCAACGGATTAGCAATCGATTCCCAGACCACGTTGCCTGACGGGACACAGATTGACGGGTTGCCCGGTTTGCGGGACTATGTTCTGCATCAGCGTCGCGACGAGTTCTTGCGGCAGTTTTGCCGTAAACTCCTGGGTTATGCGCTGGGTCGCGAAATCCAGCTCTCCGACCGGCCGCTGGTCGACACCATGCTAGCGCGACTGGCCGCTAGCGATTACCGTTTTACGGCGGCAGTCGAGACCATTGTCTTGAGTCAACAGTTTCGGATGATCCGTGGAAAATCGTTGAACGATTGACAGTGGTTCACGAGGCAAGGTGTACAATAAATCTTACTGTTGGCTGAATCGAGCAACCGGAGTGTTTTCATGAAACACCACTTGTCCCGCCGAACAATGCTTCGTGGTCTTGGTGTCAGCATGGCTTTGCCCTGGATGGAGTCGCGCGTTGTCTGGGGTGACACGCAGCGATCCGCACCGGCGAGTCAAGCTCCCGTCCGTGTGGCGGTGCTCTTTTCGGGGAGCGGTTTTCATGCCGGCCATTGGTGGGCCAAAGGTGCCGGCAGAGAGATGGAGATAGGTCCTGTCCTGGAGCCGCTGTCTGCGTTCCGTGAGAAGCTGCTTTTTGTGGGCGGGCTCTACAATGAACAGGCTCTGAAAGGCAACATCCACAGTTCACAAACCGGCAACCTGTTGTCGGGTGCTCCGCTGGCGGATGGTGGCGAAATTCGCAGCGGAACCAGTTTTGATCAGGTGCTCGCGAGGCATTACGGGCGGTCAACGAAAATCCCCAGCCTGGTACTGGGTTGTGAGCGGTCCAACCCGGGGATCCACAAAAATTACTCGATGCTCTACAGCTCACATATTTCCTGGAGTTCACCCACCGCGCCGACGCCTTTGGAGCTTTATCCGTCGCTGGCGTTCGATCGCTTGTTCAAGGACCAGGCGGAGCGTGGTGAACAGAGTGTGCTGGATGCGGTGCTGGGTGAAGCGACCCGGTTCCGCCAGCGGGTCAGCCGCCGCGATCAACAAAAGCTCGATGAGTATCTCAATTCGGTGCGCGAGGTTGAGCGACGCATCGAACAAGCGGGAAAGCAAGGTGAGTTGCAGGGTTGGCGCCCGACGATCGACAAGCCGAATTTGCCGAGGCCGGCAGAAGGGATTCCGAAAAATCTCGCGGAACATGCACAGTTAATGTGTGACATTCTGGTGCTGGGTTTTCAAACCGATACCACTCGTGTTGCCACATTGAAAATCAATAACGATCATAGCTACATGCAGTTTCCGCATCTGGGTGTCGAAGTGGGACACCACGAGCTGTCGCATTCCGACCGCGGTGTCCAATCTCCTGATTGGTTGAAAGTCAATCATTTTTGCTTGGAACAACTGGCGTACATTGCCGGCAAGCTGGATGCCATCCAGGAGGGTGAACGCACGGCGCTCGACAATTCCATGTTGATGATCTGCTCCAGCATGATGTCCGGAATTCATGACGCAACGAAGCTACCAGTAGTGTTGCTGGGTGGTGGTGGCGGAAAACTCGAAACCGGGCGTGTACTGGATTACGGCGGCAAACCCAACCGCAAAATGTGTAGCCTGTTCTTGTCGATGATGGACAAATGTGGTGTCCACCTCGAAGAGTTCGGTGATTCGAACGAGCGGCTGGCCGAGGTCTGATGTCCGCGGTAGTCGGTTGTCATCAAGTGTTCAAGTTCCACCGACTTTTCATGACTCTGGCGGCGCATCGCACGACTGGCGGGCGGCGCACCAGGAGAGCGTTGCCGATGGCGTTTCTGCTAAATCCAGCGGTCGGTCGATGGCTGCTGGCCCTGTTGTTCCTGGCCAGCGCCGGCAATTCAACCAGTGCAGCAAGTTGTGGCGAAACCGGCACAGTTGTCACGCCGGATCACGTCAGGTTCTCGGTGCCCAGGACATTCAAGGGCAACCGGCTGCTGTGGGTGGGCGACGTCGCTTTGCCGCGGCAGTCGGCGCACGGCGCACAAGCAGATTCTGTGGGCCGCTCCGTCGATTTACGGTTGCGACTGGACCGCAAGGTTTACGATTCCTTGGACATGACCGCGCAAGGGATGGTTACCGTCGCCGGTGGATTTCCCGAAGGGAGTCGACTCGATCTGGCGATCTGGAGCGAAGGCATCCGTGTTTTTCATCGCCAGATCACAGCCGCAAAGGGTGTGGCAGCTCGGGTGTTGCTTTTCGATCTCCGCGCACTGGCAGTGGGTTCTCACGAACTGCGTGTGGGACTGGTCCGGGATGAGGTGGTGTTAGCGCGGGAAGTGGTTCGCTTTGCGCTGGTACCGTTTGTCCACGGAGCGACGCGGCCACCGTCAAGCGGTTCGATACCGATCTTGATTCAACCGAACAGGGTGGCCGCAGGGGAGCAGATTCTCACAACCGGTGTCCCGCTGCCACGCGGTACAACCTTGACCGCAGATCACTTCAAATTGACGGATCCGAGTGGAACACGTGAGCTTCCGCTGCAAATTCGTGTCTCCAGCCGCTGGTCGCCGCGGGGTTACGTCAAATGGCTGCTGCTCGATTTTCCGGGCCGCGTATCTGTGGACCGTGTGAACGCGTACCGGTTGCACTATGGGCCCCAAGTCGAGCGCGCGCCGGTTTCCCATCCGCTCAAGATTGAGCAGGATCAGAATCGTATCGAGGTCGACACGGGGCCATTGCGGTTTTCTGTTCGCAAACGCGGTTTCTCTTTTCTCGATTCGGCGAGTCTCAACGGAGAACCAGTCATCGATGGCAGTCGGATCACTTTGACCGATGAGCACGGCACAATCTATGAGGCTGCCGGTGACCGCGATTCACAGGTTGTGATTGAGGAAGCAGGTCCCTTGCGCGCAGTCATTGCAGCTCAAGGCTGGTTTGTGCCGGCGGGCCAGCAAACTCGCAAATGTCGAACTGGCAAATATACTGTGCGGATTCACGCGTACCGGGGGGAGCCGTTTCTGCGCGTCTTCCATACGTTTGTCGTGACGACACCAACCAAGAAGCTGCGTTACCAGAATATCGCGCTGGAGTCACACCTGACGCGGGCGGGCCGTGCGCTTTTTGGTATTGCCGGTGCACCGCCAGTGCCCGCCAGCGAATCCCACGCCTATCTCGTTCAAGAGTCGCATGAGCGTCTGCGTATTGCCGAAGTGCGGGACGGGCGCGAAGCGGAGCTGGCGATTGCCAGGCAGAGTGCCGGGTGGGTTCAATCTGGTAGCGTGGGAGTTGCCGTACGGGACATCTGGCAGAACTTCCCCAAAGAGTTGGAAGTCGAGAATCAGACAATCCGTGTCCACTTTTGGCCGCGCCACGAAGTGCCTGTACGCCATCCCCCGGATGTCGTGCGTGCCCGCGATATTCACATGCTGTGGTTTGCCCACGAGGGAGCGTTACTTGATTTCAGCATACCGAGAGAATACGCGCAATTTCATGACAAGGACGATGCCCAGACGCATGAGTTCTACTACATCCCATCGGCAATCGACAGCCAGTCTGATGAGGCGCTGGGAATTGCCAAGACGCACGAGATGGTCTGGTCTTTTGGTGCGGATGTCGCAGCGGCCCGCCGGCGTTTCGCTGCCTGTGAACAGGACATCGGGTGTTTACCGTCCACAAAGTGGATTGGCGAAAGCGGCGCCGTGGGAATGCTGCATCCAGTTGATCGTGACCGGTTTCCCGATGTCGAAATGGCGTTGTCTCGGCATTTTGACTGGTTACAGCGATCGACCCGGTACATGCAGGACTACGGAATGTGGAATTTTGGTGATCGCCACAGCCGTTGGGAACCCGCGAAAAAAAGGGTACCCGTCAATCGTACCTGGGCGAATCATCACCACGGTAATCCGCGGACCTATTGGCTGCTCTATCTCAGGTCAGGGGACCCGAAGTATTTGACTGCTGCGCGGCGGCAAGCACTCCATCTGATGGATGTTGACGTCTGCCATTATTCGACACCCGAATACGAAGCCAAGGAATATCCTGTCGGCAAGATTCCTGGTGCACTATGCGACTACAAGGGCCTCGTGCACTGGCACTCGGGGAACCGGTTGTACGATTACAACAACATGAGCGACTACCTGTTCTACGACTACTACCTTACTGGGTACCAGCGGGGTGTCGACGTGGCGCGTGAAACGGCAGATGCCGTGGCCCGGTTTCCCCGAGGTGGAAATAGTGGGCGTGATGGCGAAGGTCCGCTTGCCAGTCTCTGTTTTCTTTACGAGGCAACATGGGATGCGCGGTTGCTGCCTCAACTCCAGACGTATGTGGCGTCACTACTGAAAAGCCAGACGGATGCGGAGCACGAGCTCGGTTCAGGCGTCTTTCCAGGGTGGGCCGGCTATGCGCCCTGGCTCCCGCGTTATATTCATCTGGCACGCGACCCGGCCGCCATGGACAGCCTGGAGCGGTGGTGTGACTTTGTCACGGACAACGCGTTTTTTGGCAGCGGTGGCGCGATGTGGCATGATCTGACGGAAGGGTATCGCCTCTTCGGTAAACGCCAGTATCTGTCCAAAGGTGTGGCGGAAATGAAACTGATGCTCAGTGACCAGTTTCTTCAACCAGGCCATTTTTATGACGGGTTCTTCACACCAGCATTGACTTTGAGCGGAGGCTATTTCAGCCAGCGGATGCCCGGATTTCTGGCGGCACTCGCCTCCGCCAAGGGTCCCATTCGACCTCGCTATGGGATGAGTTATTACGCGCCTGGCATGATCTCCATGTGGTTGCACCGAAAATCACATTACGCTTCCAAGCCGTACTACAAGCGCTGGCAGGGATTGCCGATTGTCGTGACCCGTGAAGCGACTGATCGGGCATTCCAGTTCACGTTGAAAGGGGCTCTTGCGCCGGGACAAGCCTGGGTGACACGAGGAGCTGATGGTGTTGAGGTGGCGCGGGCCGTACTCGGTGAACGAGAGACGATTTTGTCTGTAGCGGCCGATGGCAAGCCGGCGGAATATATATTGTGGATTGATACTGACCACAACCGACCGCAGATTGAATTTCCCGTCAGTGACCTGGAACGCGAGGTGTTTGCCTGGCACTTATTGGTTTCCCGGCGAATGCAGGCCGTGTTCTTCAAGACACGTCATGACGCGCAGCAGGCGGTGATTAACGTGGCTTTCGGATATGACGCAGGGCAGGCCATGGTGTTACGTGCCGATGGCCGCGAAGTGGCCCGAGTGGCCGATGGCGAGATGGCCAAAGCACGCTGGAATGATCTGAGGTTTTCCGTGGGACCGGAATTAAGAGGGCAGTTGTTGCACTTTATCCATGGCCGCAACCATGATGAAACCGAGTTTTATCCGGCAGAGGGTATTCTACCTTGGCTGTCACTCACTCCGGAACGCTACTTTACGCCCCACGTTGAATTGGACCCTAGCGCGCGACCGGTTCCCTAGCAGGTTTCCTTGATGCTGGCGGACAACCGCTGCCGTTGGTATGCATTCGGGGCAAACGAAAACGTGTCAGCCGAGAGGTGAGTAGTCCGTGGGGTCGAGAAATTCGGATTCCACTTTGGCGACAATGGGTCCCGCTTCCTCCGAAGCTGCTTTCGCTGCTTGCCAATCGGGATCATCGCGGAAGGCCTGCCAGCTTTGGTCTGCCGCCTGGCGATCAGGATACGACAACAGGTAGATAAGACGTTCGCTGGCGGCGGTGGGGTCCTGGGGAATCCAGAAGCCGACGATGCCGATTCCGTGCCGGGCGAATAGATCACATGTGTGATCCCGAAAGCGCGCATGGAGCGCTTCCATACGACCTGGTACGGCGTGGTAAATCCGCATTTCAAAGGCGCGTTGTGACATGACGAATCTCCTCAAGAGGATTGAGTTTTCTGGAACCGTTATTCTGTCGCCTGTCGCGGACTTCGTCTATGCACCTCGACGAGTCAGCGCGGGGGCTGCGGCGCTGGAAGTCATTGGTGTGGTGCAACCCTGCTCTCTGCGGCAGGTTAGTCGGGCGTTTCTGACTGGAGAGTGCGCAGCGCAGTGACGAGTTGATCGAGCTCCTCTTCAAGCAGAAAGAAAGGAAGGCTGATCCGCAGGCCCTGGCGGGTGTGTGGGAGCGGCTTGACGATCATCTTCCAGCGGCGGCGCAGCTGGCGAGCCAAAGACTCACCGGTCCATCCGGCGAGTCCAAAGGTAACCAGCGCGGCGGACCGTTCCGCCTGGAGAGGGGTCAGCAGGGATACCCCGTCGAGTTGTCCCAGTTGCTGTTTCAGTTGGTTTGCCAGCAGCGTGGTCCGCTGGTCGATCGTTGGCAAGCCGATTTGCTGCAGCCACCTGGCGGCGGCGGCCCAGGTATGTACCAGTGGCCACGACCAGGGTCCGTACTGAAAACGTTCGGCGGTCTCCCGCAAGGTATACGCATCCTGCTCAAAGTCCAGGGATTGCTCGCTGCGGCCGCCAGCATAGGTAATGGCGAGCAGCTGCTGACTGGTCTGGCGGGCATACAGTAACCCTGATGCGTACGGTGAGTACATCCACTTATAGGAGAGGATCCCCGCGAAATCGCAGCCCATTCCCGACAGATCGAGTTCAAACAGGCCGGCCGAATGCGCCACATCGACAAACGTCAGCGCCCCCTGCTGGTTTGCGATACGACAAATATCGTGCATGGGAAGTCGATACCCGAGATCGGTCGTTACGTGACTCAACGCGACCAGCCGGGTACGGACGGACAGACATTCTTGCAGTGCCGCGAGCTGTTGATCCGTAGCGGAAAAGAGCGGGAGCTTGACGACACGTACTCCGTATCGATCACGTAGATGCAGGGCAGGGAGTAACAGTGCGGCTTCTTCGTCCTGGCTGATGATAATTTCGTCGCCGGGTTGCCAATCCAGCCCCCGCAGGACGGTCTGGTATGCCTCACTCACGCCACGCATCAATGCAAGCTCATTGGGGTCTACCGCAAAGAACTCAGCCAGGCTTTGCATGGTGGTGCGTCGCCGCTCGTATTCTTCATCCGGATAAATGATGTGCAGGGGCCCGCGGTCGAGTAACTCACGCATCAGCCGCGCATGTTCCTCGGCGATGCGCGCCGGAGTAATACTGACTCCGCCGTTCTGGAACCAGGTGTAATGCTCCAGCGCAGGAAACTCGCGACGAATGGCGTTCACGTCGATGGGAGGCGATGGGTTATTCGACACCACAGTACTCCATCGCAGCCAAGGCGTAGACGCGCGCCGCTGATTGGAGCCGTTGAATCGAGACGTTTTCGATGTCGGCGTGCGCTGTTTCGTTGCTGGGGCCATAGTAAATCGTGGGTACACCGCTGCCGTGGACGTACAGGTTGGCATCACCGACGATCCGCTTGCCAACGATTCCCGCTTCGGTCGCGGTAACCCGGCGATGGGCCGTGGCGACCGCCTCGACCAGCGGGTCGTCACCTGGCGTCTCAAACGGTTCGCGTTGGTGTTCCATCGACACGTCTACGTGAAGGTTTCCTCGCTTCGCAATAGGATCGATTAGCGCCCGGAGTTCTGCCAGTACGGTCTCAGCCTGGCGGCCAGGTGCCCAGCGTCGAGTGCCGGTCAGTTTGCAGGTCTGGGCAATTCGGTTGAAATAGTCGCCTGCCTCGACAATTCCCAGATCGATCCGCTCGGGACCCGCGAGCGGGTGTACCACTCCCTGATCCAGTTCCTGTTGAAACGTCTCGAATCGTGTCAGTACCTCTCCCAGGAACCGCAGAGGATTATCGCCAAACGGTACATATTGCGTGTGGGTTCCGCCACGCTCAGATGTGAGGGTGATTGTGAAGACCATCGATCCCATGCTCATGATCCAAAGCGCGTCTGGTCCTTCGACGATGAGTATCCGATCGCAGCTGATGTGACCCTGGTTCAGGTCGTCGATCATAGCCAGTGGGCCATCTTTTTTTGCCTCGGGTTCTTCATGCCCAACGACGGCGGTGAGAAATAAATCACCCTGCAATCGGACGTTGGCTAATTGCAGCCCCCGGACTGCTGCGAGGATTGCCGCCATCCCCCCCTTCATGTCTGTCGTACCACGTCCGTAGAGGAGATCGCCTTCTTGACGCACGGGTTGCTGGTTTTGGTTCGGTATGGTGTCCAGATGGCCGTTCAACATCAACGTTGGCCCGCCGCCGGTGCCGGGCAGCCGGGCATAGAGGTTGTTGCGGCCAGGGGTGACTTCCCGTACCTGGACCTCGAGTCCCAGCCCCCGCAATTGTTGTTCGTACAGCTGGCACACCTGTTGTTCTTGCAGCGTGACGCTTGGCACCCGCACCAGCTGCAGGGTTTCTTCCGCGATCGAAGGGCCGTTGATCTGTTCGATTACCTGGTCAATCTTCATTTGCTTTTCGCGTTCCTGATTGAGGCCCAGTAACGTCAGGCAGATCCTGGAAAGGGGATTCCCAACGGAGGCCAGCGAAGCATTCGGAGAGGTTGGCAGTGCGCCGATCCAGCAACCATAATAGGGCTTGTGTGCCTCGTTGGGAGCGCACCTGGATGAATTCTCAAGACTCCTGAAGAGCCACTCACGTGCCGCTGTGATGACCTCTTCAAGCCTGGCGCTGCAGGCGTCCCAGCGTGTCCGTATAATGGGATGAAACAAGTAGCCGCAATGCATCCTTTTGTCCGCAATCTGCTCTCTGCTGACGACGCCCGACGAGGTCGCGCGCCGCGCTGCAATTCTGCTGTTTCCTGCTGCGCGCCGAGCATGCAAATCCTGGTGCTGGTGGCCGGGTGGGTGGCATCGAGTGCGTCGTTATCCGCTGCCGATCGCGGCGCGTTTTTTGAACGCAAGGTCCGCCCACTGCTGGTCACGCATTGTGGCGACTGCCACGGTGCAGAAGATCCGAAAAGTGCACTGAACTTGACTTCAGTGTCCGGAATTACTGCGGGTGGTGTGTCCGGACCGGTGCTCGTCCCAGGAAATCCAAGGCAGAGCCGCTTGATACGGGCGGTGTACTACAACGCAAAGCTCAAAATGCCTCCGGAGGAAAAGTTGCCGGCGGACCAGATTGCGATCCTGGAACAATGGGTCCGGGAAGGTGCTGTATTTCCCCAGGCAGTGAATGCGCCGGTCAGACGCGCTGATTCCAGACGTTTTGCCATTACCGACGAAGATCGCCAGTGGTGGTCGTTCCGGCCTGTGACAAAAGGGCTGCCACCGCATGTTCAGCATGCGGAGCAGGCGCGGACCGCCGTCGATACATTTGTGTTACGCAAACTCGAATCGCACGGGCTGGAGTTTTCGCCCGCTGCCGATCGGCGCACGCTCGTTCGTCGTGTGGCGTTTGATCTGTTGGGGCTGCCGCCGACCCAGCAGCAGGTGCGGCGTTTTGCCAAAGACGTGCGGCCGGACGCGTACGAGCGATTGATTGACCGCCTGCTGGCGTCGCCGCAATACGGCGTGCGCTGGGGTCGCCATTGGCTGGACACGGTGCGTTATGCGGATACCAATGGCGGAGGATTTGACTATGTCTATCCTCATGCCTGGCATTACCGTGACTACGTCGTGGGTGCATTGAACGAGGATCGGCCCTACGATCGATTTCTGGTCGAACAGTTGGCCGGTGATTTGCTGCCCAGTGGGCAGGACCCAGAGCGGTATGTCGAGGGTCTCAAGGCGACTGGGCTACTCACCCTGGCGCCCAAGGGTCTCGGCATGCAGGACAAGGAGCAAATGATTCTCGACGTGGTGGATGACCAGATCGATGTGCTGGGTCGCGCCTTGCTAGGACTGACCTTATCATGTGCCAGGTGTCACGACCACAAATTCGATCCCCTGGCAACCACAGACTATTACGCGCTGGCGGGTATCTTTCGTAGTACTCAGACACTGCTGGACACGGACAAGAATCCTTCCTATTGGCCGGAGCGTGCGTTGGAAACTCCCGCCATAACGACGGCCCGCCGAACGAATCGAGAACGTGCGGCTGCCATTGCCAAGGACATCGCAGCTGCCAGGTCACAGGGTGCCAGGAGTGTGCTGCAGGCGGTGCGCCAGCGGTTACCCGAGTACCTGATTGCTGCCGCGAGGCTTCGCATTTCCAGAGCATCTGCCAGGGCCGTAGCCCATTGGCCGTTCGATCTTCCACGCGATGCGGTGGTCAACGCGACCGCTGGCCCCGCCGGGAAACTATCGAATTTGAAAACCCCCCGTGGTCCGCTGCCGACGTACACCGCCGGGCGTCTGGGGCAGGCGTTACGGTTTACAGGGCGGCACGACGTGGTGGCCTTTACGAAAGCGAACCTCCCGCCAGTTGAGTTTGGCACGGCGACCGACTTTACCGTATCCCTCTGGTTGCGGCTTCCCGACGGTTACGTACCACGTACGGCCGATTCGATCGTGGCCATCACGTATCCGTCGGCCATGTGGTTTATCGCGCTGCGCCCGGGGTCGTATCACGGCATTTATTTGCGTCACTACGACGGCAAACGGACCATCGATATCCAGCCGCAGAGTGATCAGTTACCCACATTGACCGATCAACGCTGGCACCACGTGGTCTTTACTTCGGATCGTGACGGCCAGGGACGCGTCTATCTGGATGGACAGCAAGCAGGCGAAGTGTCGCTGGCCGAGATCAGCCCAGCGGCGCAGTTCAGCGGGTCCCAGAGCTTTTCGATCGGTGCCAGTACCAACCAGTTTCGTGGCGAGTTAGATGATGTCGCAATTTGGGATCGTCTGCTGTCGCCGAGTGAGGTTGGTAGTCTGTTTGCGTCCGCCGCAGGTAGTCAGAATGTGGCGCAGGTCGAACAGCAATGGAGTGAACGCCGGGGTGGCAAGCAACCCGAGTCCGAGGCGTATTCCTACAAGCAGGCGATCCAACAGGGTCTGGTGCCGGGGATTCTGCGCCAGCTGGCTGCTCGTTTGACGCAGGCCGCCGAAAACGACACGTTGCCGCTGCATGCCCTGGTGCAGCAGCCTGTGCCATCGTTGGCTGATGTCGAGAACCTGTTGCAAGAGAACTCGGACGTCATCAAGGAGTTGTTCAATGAACCCAAGTCGGGCGGGCTGATGGTGGGTGATGATGCGGTCTCTTTCTATCCACCAGAGGATCGACAACGGCTCGCAGATCTGCAACGCGTAGCGCAGGACCTTGAGCAGGCCCGTGTACCGGATCCGATCATGGGGATGGTTGCTTTTGATGGTAAACAACCCGCTGATCTACGGGTGCACATTGCGGGAGACCGTCAAAACCTGGGTCCGGTCGTGCCACGCGGTGTTCCCCAGATCCTGCAGGCCGATGCGCAGCTGGAGATCAAGCCCGGTCAGAGTGGCCGTCTCGAATTGGCGACCTGGCTGACCGCGGAGACACACCCGTTGACTGCACGCGTATTCGCGAATCGCCTGTGGCAATGGCATTTTGGTGAAGGGATCGTGCGTACTACGGACAATTTTGGCCGCTTGGGAGAACTACCATCGCACCCGGATTTGCTGGATTGGTTGGCGTGGCGATTGATGATGACCGATTGGTCAGTGAAGAGTCTGCACCGGCAGATCGTCTATTCGTCGACCTATCGCCAGGCCTCAGTTTCTCGCCCGACAGACGCGCAACAGAAAGCGGATAGGATTGATTCGGGAAACCGCCTGTTATGGAAAATGAATCGTCGTCGGGTTGAAAGTGAAGTGTTACGGGATGCGATGCTGCGGGTAAGTGGCCAGCTGGACACGCAGTTTGGTGGAACGGTCAATACATGGAAGCCCAAGATGTTCAGTGTGGATGATGCCAATGTGGAGACCGCCAATTACGATACGCGGCGGCGCAGTATTTATTTGCCCGTGGTCCGTGGTGCGGCGATCCAGGAGATGTTGCAACTCTTCGACTTTGGCGATCCAAACTCGATTACAGCCCGTAGGAATGTGACCACAGTCCCGACCCAGGCGCTGTTTCTGATGAACAATACCTGGGTTAGACAGCAGGCGGAGCAGTTTGCGGAGCGGGTAACTGCCGAGGAGGAGGGTGGCCTCGAACAACGCGTCCAGTATGCCTATCGACTGTCTCTGTCACGATTGCCGACAGAGACAGAGCAGGCACGGGCCATTGCCTTTCTCGGAGAGGGCCAGGCCTCGCAGTGGCGGCTGTTTTGCCAGATGTTGCTGTGCCTTAATGAATTTGCGTATATCGAATGAGAGGTGCAGGGAGAGTTCAATGATCGACCGTCGAAACTGGTTGCGTCGGGCAGGCTGCGGATTTGGTTCGCTGGCTGCAGCTGCGCTGTTGCAGGATGAAGTGGCGTCCGTCGCCGCCACCGCCAGAAATCCGCTGACGCCTCGGTCACCTCACTTCCCCGCCAAGGCGCGCAGTGTGATTTTCTTGTACATGCACGGGGGCGCATCCCACATCGATTCGTTCGACTACCGCCCCGAACTCGAACGCCGGCACGGAGAGTCCTTGCCCGCCTCAGTGAACACAGCACGCAATCAGTTTAATGCCGGTCTGGGTCGTATTCTCAAGTCGCCCTGGAAGTTTCGTCAATATGGTCAATCTGGCGCCTGGGTCAGTGATTTATTCCCGCAGGTGGGCCAGGTTGCGGACGAACTCTGTTTCATCAAGTCGATGTACAGCAATAACAACGCGCACACTCCCGCCACGCTGGAACTGCACACCGGTTCACAGACCTTAATGCGGCCCAGCATGGGAGCCTGGATAGCTTATGGCCTGGGTAGTGAAAACCAGAACCTGCCGGGTTTCGTGACGATTTGTCCACCTCTGACCTATTCCGGACAGAGGAATTTTGGCAGCGCGTTTCTGCCGGCGACCTACCAGGGAACGATGATCGGAACCAATCGGATTGCCGCCAAAGAAGCCCGCTTTCGCAACATTGACAAAGGTGCTCTCACGACTGCTGAGCAGCGCCAGATGTTGGACTTGCTGCAGGCGGGAAATCGCGAACAACTGCAGCGTTCTGGAGACGATGTTGCCTGGCAAGCGCGGATGGCATCATTCGAACTGGCTTTTCGGATGCAGGCACACGCCCCCGAAGTGCTGGATCTGTCAGCTGAATCCCAGCAGACGCTCGCGCTGTATGGTGTGGATGATCCGGTGACGGAAAATTACGGTCGGGAGTTGTTGCTGGCACGTCGATGTGTCGAACGGGGAATTCGCTTTGTGCACGTTGCACACACGGGTGGCCGAGGAGGCCGCTGGGATCAACACAGCGGTTTGGTCGCAGGTCATGGCGACAACGCGAAGTCGTGTGATAAACCAATCGCGGGCTTGATTCGCGATTTGAAACAACGCGGTTTGCTGGACGAGACATTGGTCATTTGGAGTACGGAGTTTGGCCGTACGCCGGAAGTGCAGAACAAGACGGGCCGTGGGCATCACGCACAAGGTTTTACTTTTTGGATGGCGGGAGGCGGTGTGAAGCCGGGGTTTTCGCATGGGGCAACCGATGACTTTGGTTATCACGCAGTCGAATCGCCGGTGGATTTGCACGACTTGCACGCGACCGTGTTGCACTTGCTGGGATTGGACCACACACGGCTGACCTATCGGTACTCGGGGCGTGATTTTCGTTTGACCGATGTGAGTGGGCGCGTGGTGCGGGAAATCATCGCTTGACTTGGGTGACGAGCGGTGCAGTTGCGGACGGCGTTGTTCTTGGGCAGGGTGAGTCTCATGGATCGCAGGACATTTGTTTTTCAAGCCGGCATGACGGGTTTGTTCAGTGCTGCAGCGCTGGCACGCGGTGCCGGTCCAGACACCGTCGTGCGACAAGGTCGGGGCAAAGCCAGGCACTGTATCCTGGTTTATTTGCTGGGCGGTCCACCCCACCAAGATATGTGGGATCTCAAACCGGATGCGCCGAGCGAAATTCGCGGACCCTTTAATGCCATTGCGACGCGTGAACCTGGTATCCAGATTAGCGAACATCTCCCCAGATTAGCGCAGCAGACACACCGGATGTCGATTGTCCGATCGTTGGGATACAACAACGGCGACCATCCGTTTATGACGTACTACACACTGACAGGTCGCATTTCTCCACGGCCACTGGGTGCCAATACCGTCTTGCCCCCCTCGCGGGATGATGACCCGCACATGGGTTGCGTGGTCTCCAAGTTCCAGCATCGTGTCCCCCAGGTCCCTGGGTATGTGGCTATTCCGGAAGTCCAGGTGCGGATGACCATGATGCCGGTTGCGGGAGGTGGGCGTGCCGGGTACCTGGGTCCGGAATACAATCCGTTGGCCATCAATGGCGATCCCCGTCAGCCGGGAGCGGTAGCAGCCTTGCGGCTGCCCGCAGAAGTGACGCCGGGACGTCGCGACGAGCGTGGTGACTTGCTGGCCTTACTGGATGGTTTTGGCGGTAACTTGCGGGGCGTACAGGATTATGCGGCGGTCCGTCGTCGAGCTGCGGCATTGACCGATTCAGGAGAACAAGAAGGTCTGTTCGCCCTGGCATCCGAAAAACCGGCCCTGCGGTCGGCCTATAGTGACCATCGTTTTGGACAAAGCTTGTTACTCGCGCGCCGCCTTGTCGAACGGGGAGTCTCCTTTGTGGGGGTGCATTTCAACAACATGACCAGGTGCGATGGCTGGGATACGCACAAGAATAATTTTTCCTGCCTCCGCGACGAGTTATTGCCGGTGCTTGACCAGGGTTTGAGCGCCTTGCTGGATGACCTGGCAGATCGGGGGCTGTTGGATGAGACCTTGGTAGTTTGCATGGGCGAATTTGGCCGTACCCCACGGATCAACAAGCAAGCCGGCCGGGATCATTGGGGGCAGTGTGGCGCGGCTGTTTTGGCTGGCGGCGGTGTGCGTGGGGGCAATATCGTGGGTGCCTCCAATGCGATTGGCGCCTACCCAACGGAAACGCCGGTGGGACCACCTGACATGGTTTCGACGATCTATCATGCCTTGGGGCTCAATCCACACGCGCTGGTTGTCGATGCGCGGTTAAACCGCACCCTGCAGCTCAGTGAAGGCGACGTCATCCCGGGGATTTTTTGAATCCACGCGAAGTGACTGGACCGGTTCACGATGTCATCACGGCAGCGGATTGAACGCAGCGCTTTGAAGCGAATAAACGGCTTAAGGCAACCGCCAACGTACCACTTCAGTTGCCGTCGTTTCGGGAGGTTACAGCAGGTGCGTGTTCAGTCCGCAGGCGTTGAACGAGCTCAGCTGCAGCTTGAAGGGCCAGCCGACCTGCAGATCGCCGAGGCGGCCAGCCGAATGGAGCGATCGCGATCCCATGTTTTGTCGCCATCCCGGCTGACAATTGCGTAGGCCCCGGAAGGCAGGTCGCTCGCACCAGTTTCCTACCGCCCGGACCAGCTATCGACACGAAACCAGGTCGAGACAGTGATGCTGGCATTCCGAGCTTCCAGGCCAGGACTGCTGGGAATGGCAACATAATTGCTGCCATCCAAAACAATGTCCTTGCCGAAGTAGCCTGCCGCGAAAGCCGGTTTTCCCACGAACCTTCCCGCATCCCGCTATGTCCCTCCCGCTGCGGTGTCGGCCAATGTGCCATTCAATGGTCAGCAGGAGACTGGTTCACTGCCCGGGGCCGACAGGGTGCAAGTCAACCAGAACGTACTCAACACGAGAAAGTCTGGAAATGAACGTCGGAAGGGTCGTGGAAATTCAGGTGACAAGTTAGATTCAACGGTGCCTGTGTACGGCATAATGATTCCTCGTATCTACGCTATTGCCTGCCAGCCCGGTCCTCTTGACAGAAAACGAGAGATTGTGACAACCACACCAGCCTCTGAGCAATTGCACGCAGACGACGTTGCCGCGATTGATGAGTTACGTCAGGCGTACCAGCAACTGTGTGACGAGTTGGGCAAGGTCATTGTGGGGCAACAAGCGGTCATTGAACAACTGGCGATCTGCTTGTTCGCCCGCGGCCACGCCCTGTTGATGGGGGTCCCCGGCCTGGCCAAAACATTGCTCATTCGCCGGCTGGCGGAAACGCTGGATTTGAACTTCAGCCGGGTGCAGTTTACCCCTGATTTGATGCCCATGGATATTACGGGGACGGACATCCTGCAAGAGTCCGCCTCGGGACGCCGTGAATTTGAATTTGTCAGGGGGCCGCTATTTGCGAATATTGTGCTGGCCGATGAGATCAATCGCGCTCCTTCCAAAACGCAAGCGGCGATGCTGGAAGCGATGCAAGAATACCGCGTGACGGTCGTCGGCCGATCCTACACCTTGGACGAGCCATTTTTCGTGCTGGCGACCCAGAATCCGATTGAACAGGAAGGCACCTACCCGTTGCCCGAGGCCCAGCTCGACCGATTCATGTTCATGGTGGAAGTCGATTACCCGCAACTGCAGGAGGAGATCGCGATTGCCCGAGCGACGACAGGTGCGCAGCTGCCTGCGCTGGAGCATGTTCTGGACGGTCCCCGGGTGCAGGCGTTTCAAGAGCTGGTACGGCGGGTTCCGGTGCCTGATCATCTTTATGAGTTCGCTGCGCATCTCGTACGACGGACGCGACCTGGCGATGAAGAAACACCAGACTGGATCAAGCCTTTGATCAACTGGGGCGCCGGTCCTCGCGCGGTCCAGTATCTGATCCTGGGAGCGAAATCGCGGGCAGCGTTGCTGGGTAGTTACATGGTTCGTCTGGAAGACGTGGTGGCGGTTGCCGAGCCGGTCTTGATGCACCGGGTGATTACCTCTTTCGGTGCGGAATCCGAGGGTGTTGACAGTCGGCAGATCGTGCGCCGCCTGGTCGATGAGCTCGTTAAGGAGGGGTAGAGCGACGGTGGCAGCGAACGCGAACAGACACGACTTTATTGATGCCCGCGTCCTGGCCCGACTCTCCGGTTTGGGATTGCACGCCCGCATCCCCATGCTGGGAAGTGTTTCCGGACGTCACCGCAGTCCGATCCGAGGTTCGAGCCTGGAGTTTGCCGAATACCGTAAATATGTTCCCGGTGACGATACCCGGCGGATGGACTGGCGCGCCTGGGGCCGCTCGGACCGTTTCTATATCAAGGAATTTGAAGCAGACACGAATCTGCGGCTCTGCTTGATTGTCGATACCAGTGGATCGTTGAATTTTGCCGTCAACGGTACCACCAAGTTGGATTATATGAAATCACTGGCAGGAACATTGGCCTACCTCACGTCGCATCAGGGTGATGCGGTTGGCCTGTACTGTGCGGGCCAGAGTTTTCACACCGAAATTCGGCCCAAGCGCAATGCAGCACATTTGCGGGTGGTGCTCGACCAGCTGGCGGCGCTGCAGGCGGCAGGTGAGACGGGGCTGGCCCAGTCACTGCACGAGGCGGCCGAGAGTATCGGTCAACGCGCGCTGGTCGTAGTGGTGTCGGACTTGTACATCGAACCTGAGATGCTTAACCGTTGCTTCCAGCATCTGCGTTATCGCAAGCATGATGTGGTGGTGTTTCATCTCTTGGATCAGAGTGAAGTGGACTTCAATTTTGATCGGCCGACGCGTTTTCTCGATCTAGAAGGGGGCGCTCCGATCATGGCAGATCCCAGTTTGATCGGGCAGCAATATCAGCAAGCGATTACCGGTTATCTGGCGGACTTGGGGACCGTGATGCGTGATGCAGCGGTCGACTATCACCGCGTTAATTTGAGCGACCCGGTGGACGAAGTGTTGGCACGTTTTCTCGTGGGAAGAAAACCCAAGACGAAGAAATAGCTCCTCGTTGGCTCCACGTGATCTGAATGCAACCAGTATGACCTTTCTGCAGCCCCTGATTCTGATCGCTCTGCCTTTGATGGCCTTACCGATCCTGATTCACCTGATCAATCAGCATCGTCATCGCACGGTACCCTGGGCGGCCATGATGTTCCTGGTGAGTGCCAAACGCATGAACAGGGGAATGGCTCGTTTACGCTACATCTTGATTATGTTGTTGCGGATGGCGGCGGTGGGTGCGGTCATTTTTGCTGTCAGTCGACCGTTGGCCAGTGGCTGGCTGGGCGGTGTCGGTCTGGGTAAACCGGATGCCACTCTGGTGCTGCTGGACCGATCCGCCAGTATGGAGGTGCAGGACCTGCAAACGGGAGAGTCGAAGCGATCCACGGCGCTCAAGAAACTGGCTGAATTGCTCGGGAAACGCGACTACGGTAGCCAGTTGGTACTGATCGATAGCGCCAGTGAGCGAGTTCAGCTGCTGGAGTCACCAAGCGCGCTTCTGGAGCTGCCTGTGACCGAGGCGACGGCGACCAGTGCAGATATTCCTGGGATGCTGGGGCAAGGCCTGGCCTTCCTGAGCGCGAACGAATCAGGCCGCGCCGATATCTGGATTTGCTCAGATTTGAGTGAGAACGACTGGGCTCCCAGTAGTGGTCGCTGGGCCGCGCTCCGCGCGCAGTTGGCGCCGCTCAAGGGGGTGCAGCACTATTTACTTTCCTACGCCGAACAGCCTCTGGGCAATGTTGCCGTGCGTGTCTCCAATGTAGTCCGCCGGCAACGCGGCAATCGAGCGGAATTAGTACTCGATGTGTTACTGAAAGTGACAGGTCCAGTTGCCCAGACGGGGGATCCACGGCGGGTGCCGGTGGAGTTCGAGGTCAACAACGTACGTTCGGTGGTTGAATTGGAACTCGATCACCAGGGGGCTGTCTTGTTGGGCCACCGGATTCCCATCGATGGCAAACTACGTTCCGGGTGGGGGTCGGTCAGTTTGCCGGGAGATGTCAATCTTCTCGACAATCGTTTCTATTTTGTCTTTTCCGAAACACCTGATCGCCACGCGACCATTGTCACGGAAGATGCCAGGGTCGGTGAAGCTTTTCGTTTGGGCCTGGCAATTCCGGCCGAAGCGGATCTCGAGCAGACTGCCCAGGTGATTGCCCCGGACCGAGTTGGCGAGATCGACTGGGAGACCACGGGTTTGTTGATTTGGCAAGCACCACTGCCCACCGGCCTGGTGGCAGAGCAGGTTGAGCAGTTTGTCGCGACTGGGCGCGTGGTGATGTTTTTTCCCACAGTCCAGTTACAGGAAGGGCAGATCTTTGGCACGCAGTGGGGCTCCTGGCAGCAGCTCGCCACGGAAGAGCAACGCCAGCTCTCGTGGTGGCGGAGCGATGCCGATTTGCTGGCCCACGTTGGAAGTGGTGATGCCCTGCCGCTCAGTGACCTGCGTACGTATCGGCATTGTTCGATCGTTCACCCGCAACCCGATGAGGTTGGTACGCCACTGGCGAGACTGGCCAATGACGTGCCCTTGCTGTTGCGCGCCCCTACCAAACAAGGCGCAGTCTATTTCTGTGGTACGCTGCCGACGGTCCAGTTTTCTACGTTGCAGCGCGACGCGGTGGCTTACTATGTCCTGTTGCAGCGGGCACTGACCAATGGCAGCCGGGCGCTGGCCAGGGCGACGCAGCGGGACGCGGGGCCAACAGCGCTCTCTGACCGTCGTTCCTGGGAAGTGGTGGCGCCGGGTTCGGCAGGTCCCACACTCTCGGAGCGCGGTCTGCACGCCGGCGTTTATCAGCACGGAGACTACTGGGCAGCCATCAATCGTGGCCAGGAAGAAGATGGTGCCCAGGCCGTGACAGCGGCGACCGTGGATGGCCTGTTCACAGGTTTATCCTATCGGCGTATCGACGATGCGGTGGGCGCTACTTCGTCCCTGGCCAGTGAGATTTGGCGCGCATTCCTGATTGCCATGGTCCTGGCACTGCTGCTGGAGGCGCTACTCTGTTTGCCGGAAACCAAAAGCGTTGTTGAACCGCCGCGCACTGTGGTAGCCAACCCAGTCAACGTGCAGCAGGCGGGGTCAGCGTAATGCAAACTCAGCAAGGCGTTTCATTTTTTTCTTCCGCAATGGTCCTGGCGTTGGGCCTGGTGGCGGTGATGGTCGCCGCCGCGCTGTGCTGGCTGGCATGGCATCGCAGCGGCTATCGACGTGTCATAGGCCTGCTGGAATTGTTGCGGTTTGGGCTGGTGTGCCTCGTCGTGGCGACACTGAACCAACCGGAATGGCTGCAGACCCGCCCTCCCACGCAGCGGCCGACGCTGGCGGTATTGTGGGACGAATCCAACAGCATGCAAACGCGCGACGTACTCACCGTGAGCGGAGATGCTGGACAAACCAGGAGCCGTGCCGAGGTGATTGCGCCTTTGATGTCTGCGGAGATCTGGAAACCCGATGCGCAAGAATTGAATGTGGTTTTTGAGCCTTTCTCGTCGCAGTTGGAATTGGCCAAGGAGGCGACCGATCTCAACGCCGCTCTGTCACAGGTGTTAGAGAGCTATGCGAATCTGCGGGGTGTCGTTTTGCTCTCCGATGGCGATTGGAATACAGGAAAATCCCCTGTCGAGGCGGCTACCCGGTTCCGCATGAAAGGAATCCCGGTATTTGCGGTGGGGGTGGGCAGCCAGGTTCCTCTGCCCGACCTGGAACTTGTCAGTATGTCGGCGCCGACGTTTGGTGTGGCCGGCAAGCCGCTGCGAATTCCTTTTGTGGTACGCAATACGTTAGCCCAGGACCGCGAGGTCACCGTGATCCTGGACATCAATGATGAACCCGATGTCCGCCGTCAGGTGCGCGTGGCGGCGATGGGACAGACGCAGCAGACGGTGGTCTGGACGCCACCGGGGACCGGTGAGTATACGCTTACTCTGCGTGTTCCCCCTGATGCCCAGGAACGGGTGCTGGACAATAATCAGATTTCCACGCCGATGACTGTCCGCCAGGAGCAACTGCGGGTACTGGTGGTCGAATCCTATCCACGCTGGGAATACCGCTACTTGCGGAATGCCCTGGAACGAGATCCGGGAGTGGAGGTGACCTGCCTGCTGTTTCACCCTGAGCTGCCGAAAGCGGGTGGTGGTCGTGCTTACATCAAGGAATTTCCCAGTACCAATGAGTTGAGCCGCTTTGATGTCGTATTTGTGGGTGACGTCGGTGTGGGGCCCAAGCAACTCACGCTGGAGCAGTTACAGGATCTGCGGCAGTTGGTCAGTGCCCAGGCGGCGGGTCTGGTGCTGATCCCGGGTCGTACTGGTCGCCAGGAGTCGCTCCTCACGGGACCGCTGGCGGATTTGTATCCGGTGGTTCTGGACCCTGCCCGGATCTATGGAATTGGATCGCCGGCGCGCGGTCACTTTGCCCTCACGGAAGCAGGACAGCGGAGTCTCCTGACTCGTTTGGAAGAGACCGATCAAGCGAACAGCAATGTGTGGCGCAACCTGCCTGGATTCAATTGGTACGCAGGTGTGCAGCGGGCCAAGGTCGGATCTGAGATTCTGGCAGTGCACGAACAGCAGGCGACTCCTGCCGGAAGGGTACCGTTAATTGTCACCAAGACGTATGGGACGGGTAAGGTGTTGTTTATGGGCACCGACAGCGCGTGGCGCTGGCGGGAAGGGGTTGAAGATCGTTACCACTATCGATTCTGGGGACAGGTGGCCCGTTGGATGGCCTACCAGCGTCAGATGGCTGCCGGGCAATCAATGCGTTTATTTTTTTCACCTGATCGGCCGCGTGTCGATGATGTGGTGACATTGAACGCCAACGTGCTGGACAACCTGGGAGGACCGCTTGATCAGGGGACTGTGGTGGTGCAGGTGATTTCGCCTTCGGGAAAAACCCAGACGATTCGCCTGCAGCCGGGCGATCGGGATGCCTGGGGATTGTTCGTCGGTTCACTGGTCCCCAAAGAACCAGGGAACTATCGGTTGGTGGCCAGCAGTACCGAGACAGGTGAATCGGTGCAGGCGGATCTATCCGTCCAGGGGTTGCAGCGCGAGCGCCAGGGCCAGCTGGCCCGTTTTGATGTGCTCGATGAAATTGCCCGAATTACGGAATCTCGTTTAGTTTCCGTGAGCGAGATTCGTAGCCTGCTGGACGAGCTGGCCACGTTGCCCGATCCTCCGGCGACGCTGCACCGTGTCCGGATCTGGTCACATCCGCTGTGGGCTGGGCTGTTGATTTTGCTTTTGGGATTGTTCTGGACTGGGCGTAAGATGGTTGGTTCGATGTAGGAAGGTTGAGAGCAGAGGAAATGACACGATGAGCCAGGTTCACCCTGACAGACAGCCTGCCCAGGATCCCGTCCGTCTGCCGCTGCGGATGAGGGCCACCCTGGAGCTGTACCGCAACCGGGTGTGGATGGTCAAGCTGGCCGAAGGGGCGCTGGCGGCAGTATTCGGCCTGGTATTGTCTTACCTGCTGGTGTTTGGCCTCGACCGGCTTGGCGACACCCCGGCATTGCTACGGGCAGTCATCCTGGCTGTGGGCAGTATCGGTATGGTGATTTTGTTTCCGCTCAAATACCACAATTGGGTCTGGAGCCATCAACGTCTTGACCAGGTGGCACGCTTGCTGCGTTACAAGTTTCCTCACTTTGGAGACCATCTGCTGGGGATCGTTGAACTAGCCCATGCCGATTCCCAGAAAGACGCCAGCCGGGCACTGGTCGAAGCGGCCATGCAGCAGGCGGACGAGGAGTTAGAAAAACGCGATCTGAGTGATGCGGTACCCTATCCCCGCCACCGGCGGTGGGCCTGGGCGGCTGGTGTTCCGCTGCTCGTGACGGCAGTCGTAATGTTCTTGATTCCCGCCGCTGGGAATAATGCCCTCTGGCGGTGGTTAATGCCCTGGCGGGAGATCGAACGCTATACCTTTGCCCAGCTGGAGGGGAATGCAGGTTTGCGCGTGGTACCGTATGCCGAACCGTTTGAGGTTCGTGTGCACCTGAAAAAAGAATCTCTCTGGCGGCCCGACTCGGGTAGCGCTCGTTTTCAGAACCAGCAACCGGTGGTCGCGCCGCGGGACGGAACCCTCTATCGTTTCCAGATCCCGCCACAGACCGAAGAGGGGCAGGTTGCCCTGCGGGTCGGCGACGCCCGCCGCGGAATTCCCGTGGCACCGAAGATGCGGCCGGCACTCACGGCGCTGGTGGCGCAGGTCGACTTGCCCGCCTACCTGCAGCGCGCCGAACCGATGACCGCAGATGTGCGCGGTGGTGCCGTTTCACTGGTGCAAGGGAGCAGCGCGGTGCTGCAGGCGACCGCTTCACGCGACCTGGAGGCAGCGACGTTGAACGATCGCCCCCAGCAGGTTACTGGTCCGCGCGTGACGACTGAGCGAATTACCGTGGAAACGACGAACGAATACCGCTTAATGTGGAGAGATTGTTTTCAACTCGATGCCCGTCAGCCGCAGATTGTGCGGGTAGAAGCGGCGCCGGATGCGGCTCCCACGATCGGTTTCAACCAGTTGGAGAACAATCGGGTCGTTCTCTCCACAGAGGTGTTGGCCTTTGAATTGCAGGCCAGTGATGATTTCGGCGTCCAGCGTGTGGGACTGGAGTGGGAGGGGATCGCTGACCCGGTCCATAATCCTGAGCCTTCGCAGGGCGAGAAAGTGGTCGCCGCCGGTGCCCCCGATAGTGAGACGCTGACGGCCGCAGCCACTTTTTCTGCCACCCGCGAGCAGGTCCGTCCGCAGAGCTTGCGGCTGCGGGCCTTTGCCGAAGATTATCTGCCCGATCGTGCACGGAGTTATTCGCCGCCTGTGATCCTGCATGTGCTCACACCGGCTGAGCACCTCAAGTGGTTAACCGACCAGTTGGCCCAATGGGCGGCTGCGTCCAAAGAGGTCTATGACAAAGAACTTCAGCTCCATGAGGCGAATAAAGCGCTCATGGAATTGCCTCCGGAGGCGCTCGATGATCCTGCGCAAAAAAAGCAAATCCAGAACCAGGCGGCAGCGGAAAAAGCGAATGCCGCCAGGTTGTCGGCGCTGATCGATAGCGGTGAACAGTTGGTCCAGGAAGCCACCAGGAACGAAGAGTTTGATCCGCAGCAGCTGGACGCCCTGGCGGAACTGCTGAAGAAACTGGAGGAGATTGCCGGCGAGCAGATGCCGTCGGTGGCTGAATTGCTGGCAGCCGCGGCGGCCGCACCCGGTCAACCGACCAGCCCGCCCACCGAACCACCGCTGCCCGGTGAACTGGGTGAGGCGGCCCAGCCAGCCAAATCTGATGACGCGCCGCCCGAGGATCCGCTGGCGGCGCCTCCCGGTGGCAAAGACCTGGGACTGGAAAAGGCCAAAAAGTACGGCCCCGAAGCGCTGAATCCAGAGGGGCTGGGTGAAGGGCCGGAAGATCCCAACAAGCCGGGTGGGGAAGTCAGCGTTGACAAGAGCAAACAGCCCGACGGCAAGCCGGGTTACCTGCCGGCCAACCCGACGCCCCTGGTGCTCGACGTTGAATCCAGTTTCAACAAGCCCGAGCCGGCTGAAGACGCGCCCCAGGTTGTCGGTGGTCTGGGCATTCCCGTCACGGCACTCAAGGGGAGTGGCAAGGAGCCGGCCGAGGACGAACAACCCGAGGCCACGACCGCCGAGCTGGTGATCGAAGCGGTCAGTGAGCAACAGGAACTGCTGGACGCGTTTGCCAGGCTGGCGGGTGAAATCAACAAGCTGTTGATGGGATTTGAAAACAGCACCTTCGTCAAGCGTCTGAAAGCAGCCTCGCGCCAGCAGATTGACCTGGCTGTGGAGCTCAATGACCTGGACGGGTTTGGCGCTGCGGCGAATGAACCAGTCCAGCCGGTGCGCCAACGCCTGGCGGATCGTGAAGTCGCGGCCGCTGAAGTTCTTGTTACGCTTCAGGAGGACATCAGCGCCTACGCGGACCGGAAACCGTCTCCCAATTACGCGCGGGTGCTGCAGGCCATGCAAAACGCAGACGTGGCGGGGCAGTTGCGGGAGATTGCTGCAGCGGTCACGAAGAACGCGATAGGGCAGTCGACGATTGATGCCGAATTCTGGGCCGATACGCTGGACCGTTGGGCCGAAGAGCTGGTCGATCCGCTCGGTGATCCGCCGCCACCGGCAGAGGGCCTGATCGAGTTGCCGAATTTGACTCCGGAAATTGTTCTGGAAGTTTTGCGGATTATCAACCGGGAGATTCAGCTACGCGAAGAGACACGTGAACTCCATCAAGCGGTGGGCGGGCTGGAGCAGGCGGTGTACCAGCAGCGAGGTGTGGAAATGAGCGTGACCCAAGCCGAACTGGCCACCAGGTCACGCGAACTGGTGGAGCAGATCAAACAGTTGCCCAAGCAAGACCACCCAATGATGCAGAAGACGATCCAAAAACTGACTGACGCGGCAGAGATCATGGATGAAGTCGCCGACCTGCTGGCCGTTCCCCAGACGGCTGCCCCGACGGTTGCCGCTATCCAGGAGGTGATTGAAGCCTTGCTCGAAACCTCGCGGATTCCCAATGCGCCGATGATCGTCAAGACGCCACCTGCGACGGCGCCGGCTCTACTGTTGATGGGGATTGGCAACGATGAGCGCAAGGCAGCCATTGAAAACCGCAGCGTCAATCAATCGACGGGAAAAACCGGACGCAAATTACCGGAGGAATACCGCCAGGGCTTGGATTTGTATCTGAACGTCCTGGAAGCGAAAGAGGTGGAGTGAGTTGTCTAATTCCAGGTAGGCCTTCAACACGAACTGATTCACAGTGCGCCAATCACGTTGGGAATGGGGAAATAAACATGCGTCAAGGAACGATCTTTTCTATCTGCCTGTCGCTGACCGTACTGCTGGCCACGGTATTTTCCCAGCAGTCGGAGCGGGCGTCTGAGGCGGAGAAAAGCGATCCGGCTGTCGTTGTGGTCCAAGCCCGGCTGGAGGGTTTTCTACCGCAAGTCATTGCCAGTCTGACGGCTCGCTATCAGCTGGGTGCGGCAGCAGGGATACCGCTTGGCCAGACGTTGCGCGAGTCCATTGCCACGGCGCTCAAGCAACCGCAGGTGGCAAAACGTCTCACGGCGGTCTCCAGTACGTACGAGGCGGATGGCAAACTGTTGGAAGTGTTGCTGGCGCATCCTCCCTGCCGAGCGGCTTTGGCCCGGCATCTCAGTCCTGCACAGTTGCAAGACTATGTGGAGTTCATCAACCGCTGGGGGAGGCGGGGCCGGCAGGCTGCGGCCCGCCGGATGACGGCCTGGCTGGACGGGCGGTTATTGTTGTCCGGCGCACAACGCCAGCAGGTCGAGCAATTGCTGGTCCGTTCGACACAGGAGGACCTGGTGGACCTGTTGTGGAGCGAGCCGGCTGCGTGGCAGCCGCTAAATGATATCCACGGCCGTGCTTCGTTTCTCTCTCGTTTGTCTCGCGAGTCGGGAAAACAGTTAACTGCAATTCTTTCGCCAACGCAGACCGATCTCTGGCATTTGCTGGTGGCGCCCCGACAGACGGTCGAGCCATGGTGGGGCCAGCGGAAGGTCGGGAACCGTGGTGGCAAACAACAGGAAGTGGACCAGCGGGCGATTTGGTTCCGCCAGGAGCAGGCGGAAATCCAACAGGCGTTCCAGGAGGGTGTGATCACCCGCCAACAGGCGGAACAGAAACTGGCGGAGCTGAAGCGGCAGCTTTTTGAGGACGAAGAGCAAGACCAGACTGAGGATGCGGAGCGGCGGCGCGCGTTCCGGCAAGGGCAGTTGAAGATCGAGCGGGCGGTGCAGGCCGGGCAGCTGACACGGCAGGAGGCGGTGCGGGAGCTGGCGAACTTGCAGCAGCGGTTGTCTGACGATGAAGAAAATGAAGACGATGATCTTGCTGGACAGCGCGAGAAGGCAGCGCGGGGGCTGAACGACCGTGACCGTGAGGAGCTGTATCAGGCGGCGCAAGCGGCTCTGGAGCAAGCGGTGCAGGCGGGCCAAGTCGCGCGCGATCAGGTCGC
>MDTE01146677.1_pt1 | contig 49169 bp, 34 predicted proteins | sample 811231 | NCBI WGS metagenome assembly MDTE01 (sample SAMN05326651, study PRJNA326480) | marine metagenome | isolation source: seawater | place: Indian Ocean: Red Sea | collected 2010 | reverse complement strand
CTTTCTTTTTCAGCTTCTATCGCCTTCTCTATCATCTCATATCGTTGTTTGATAGCTTTGTTTAAGTCTTCAAAAAGGCCCATGTGATCTACATACCATTCGTCCCTTACTCGTAATTCGGTTACAGCAAGACGCAAATCGTTATCCAATTCCTCAGCAATGCCGAAAACTTTACCCAAGCGGTCTTTTTCTCTTGAATATTTTTCTTCCATCTTTTGTAATTCTGGCTCGAGGTGTTCTACACGTTGAGAAACCCTGGCTTCGCTCATTTCCAATTCGTTGATTCTGTTCTGTTTTCTTGCAAGTAGATTATCTTGAGCCTCTTTTTCGATTTCTCTTTCAATAATCTCTTTTTCAAGAATTTCTATCTCTGCTTTCATATCAAGAAGTTCTTTTTCTTGAGCCTCATATGCTGCGTATAGTTTTTTCAATCGGTCGGATTCTTCATCCAAGCGTTGTTGAAGTTCCGTCATCTGTAATTCTGGAGTCACCGTGCCTTCTTCTGACATATACACCACCGGAGGCCTAGCCTCTAGTAAGTCCACCTCCATTATGCATATCAAATCAACCCTCAACGGGGCGATAAAATGAGAAAGTGAAGGGTTTCTTCATGATTGCAGTCTTGAAGCATCTGTAATGGACACCAAGGCTTCTGCAATACCTACCTCTGACATTGAATGCCCCGCATCGGGAATGATTAGTAAACGACTGTTTTCTAAATTTTGATGTAATTCCCAAGCACTCTTCATTGGGCAAACGACGTCATATCTGCCCTGTACAATTGAAGTTGGTATCTGACTAATTTTTTCTGTATTCTTAAGAATAAATTCATCTTCAAGAAAAATTCCATTTACAAAATAATGGCATTCTATTCTTGCAAAGGCAATAGCAAAGTCAATATCTTCTGATTTTTCAATGGTTCCGGGCTTCTGAATCAAGTGACTAGTTGCCATTTCCCATCTTGTCCATTGCTTTGCAGCGGCTCTTTGCACTTCAATGTCTTCGCTAGTGAGTCGCTTGTAATATGCTGAAATCAAATCCCCTCGCTCTTGAGGAGGGATGTGATTTTCATAATGAGAAAACGCATCGGCGAATATGTGACTTGCTCCATCTTGATAGAACCATTTTAATTCACTTTTTCTACACATAAAAATGCCTCTGAGCATCAATTCTGATACCCTCTGTGGATAATGGATAGCATAAATTAGCGATAATGTTGAACCCCACGATCCTCCAAAAACCCTCCATTTTTCGATACCCAAATGTTGCCTAAGATTTTCAATATCGCTCACTGAAGCCATGGTGTTATTTTCCAAAAGTTCTGCATGGGGTGTTGATTTTCCACATCCTCTCTGGTCAAATTGAATAATATGATAGAAAGTTGGGTCGAAATATTGCCTGTATGATGGCTGACTTCCTCCTCCTGGGCCTCCATGGATTACGAGTACAGGTTCTCCATTGGGATTTCCTGATTGTTCAAAAGCGATGGTATGAAGGGAACTTACGCTCAAAAAATCAGTTGCAAATGGCTCAATTGGTGGATACAATACCTCTTGTAAATCAGAACCTGACATGACTTGCGGTCATGGCATCGAATTTTGGCCCTTTTGGTTTATTTCGAAGTTTCTTCATCTAAATGAATCATGATTGCTTCATCCAAATCCTCTTTTCCTCTCGTGACAGCCTCATCATTCAATGTGAGTAAACGCCCACTTGCAGCCGAATAAATCGCTGGATTTTTGAAATGGAGGTCTTTGGTTTTTGAAATCGTTTTTCTCATTCTTTTCAACGCCTCTTGATAGAGTATTAATTGAAGGCGATGGTTTTCTAACAATCGTTTTTCAGGGTCAGAAAGAGGATGTGTATCCAATGATTTCCCTGAGGTTTGTTGCAAGGGATGCCCCGCTTCAGGGTGGGTTTCATTAAACCCATTTATCGCTCCGGTTGTTTTTGCATCGATTACTTGTACATACAGGTCGCCATCTTCATCTTCAAGAATTAAGACAAGATCGATGCGGCCTTCAAAAATGGCCTCAGAATAATCGACTCTTGACTTCTTTTTCTTTCCTCTTGGCGTCCATGAATATCGGAAAAAGTCTTGATGATTCATTTCATGACGATACCAAAATGGCAACTCTGTCCTCAGACCGATGACCTTCATTCCGTTAACCAGATGTCCATTTGCAAGGGTCCCCAATGCACCTTCTCTGACCAACCTTCCTAATACCAATAATCGTCGCTTAATCTCGGTGAGGTTTTGCCGGTCTTTTATTGAAAATTCTGACAATATCTCGTCGATGATCTCTTCCGAAGTTAATCCATCCTCGTTGGCTATTAACCAATTTTTGTTCAGTGTTGATGGATAAACGGCAGGGTTGGGTAATCCAATTTCGATTAAACGATGAAACATTTCACCGAAAATGGTGGGTTCTATGTCTAGATAAGGGCCGCTATGTACAAATTCAGGATTCGATTCTTTGTGCAGGTCATGAGTTGCCAGATAGATTCGTTGTCTTGTTTCTTTGACCGAAGTAACTGGCTTCGTTTCCTTATTTGAGAATTCACTTAGGCGCTGAATTTGTTTTTTAATTTCGGGGACAATTTCATGCTTTTCAAAACAATCCATGTGGTGATAGAGGTGTATTCCATCTAATTGGGCATCCATAAATGCATCATGTTTGTGTAATGTCGATGGGTTAATGACGAAATCTGTGACTTCCCCCGACTTGTGTAAATGCGTCCAAATCGATTGCAACAACATCGCTCCATGGTTTTTGATGCCAAAAGCCTCGGATGGAATTACAATATCCCTACTTCCATTCATTGTGACTTTTTTTGGGGCTCCTACGATAATGAGGAGATCTCTGACTCTTGTCAAACTCACATACAATTGACGTCGGCGCTCAGCCCTGTCTTGGGTATTTTCCATCACCTTACACACATTCCACAAGCCGCTTAGAGGAGCGGTTTTTCCTGGCCAAGGGTTGAATTGAGGAGCAATTAAATCAGGGGTTATTTTTATGTGATCTTGAGAAGCAAGGGAGCTATCTCGTTGCCCAATTGAAAATGGGTCAAATAGGATTACTACCGGAGATTCGAGCCCTTTGGATTGGTGAATCGTCATCACTTTGACCGCACCGGTAATCGAGGTCGGTTTTCCAGTTGGCCCGCCGGAATCCAGTAGCGATAACTCACTCAATCTCGCATAAATTGAGGTTGCATCATGTCCTACTTCTTGGGTGATATTTGCAAGGAGTTGTAAAAAATTCTCAACATCCTTTCTCTCAGAAGTAGAGGGATGCGATAAGAAAAGGTCTGAATGATCAATCCAAATTTCAAGTGCTTGTTTGACATACCCTGAGGATGATAACTGCTGCGAATGAAGAATGAGGTTGACAAGTTCTTGGTTTTGAATTTGTTCACAGATATGGTCTAACCATGAAACTGTTTTCAGTTTCGTTGAGAATAACTGATTAATCGTGACATCGTCTAAACCTACTGTAGAATTACGCAAGAGACCAATTACTGCGTTTTCATCCTCTGGATATGCCATAAATCGTAAATGACGCACCAAAGCTTTCACAACAGGTTTTGCTAATAGTGGACCTTCTCGATCAGCAACCGCAGGTATACCTCTTGATTCCAAAGCCCTAACTATTTTTATGATGTTTGCTTTTGAGTGAGCCAAAATTAAAATTTCTTCAGGCTTTACTTTTCGATATGTTTCAGCCTGTAATTCATAGGTGTTGAGTTCACTATTCCATTTTTTAGTAGATTCGCCATTGATTAAAGAAGCAATACGAGAGGTCATTAATTGCAAGGATTGCTCTCTTAAATCGGCTCCTTCGTGCTTAAATGCATCCAATGGTTCATCTAGCCTTATTGGTTTAGGCTCAAGAGATTTCGCCACTGGCATCAGCCATTCGAAACGACCAGTTAGGCTTGATTCTCGTTTTGCGGTCAGCGGTTGGGGCCTTGCATGCCAATCTCCTTTGATTTCGTGGTGTTTTGAATCGAAAATATCTGCGAATAGATGATTTAATGTTGTCAGCAAACTTGATGATGTTCGATGATTGATTGATAATTCTATATGGCCTTCTGACCTTTTTCTTGTTTCGGATTCACTCGAACTTTTTCCATCTTCTCCAAGCCTAAAATCATGAAATCTAACTTCCGTCGGAAATTTGATGTCTTCTGTATCTGCTTTTACAAAGCCTGAGTGTTTTCCAACACCTCCACCTACTGGCCTTGGATCTCTTGATTTTTCCTCAAAACGAATACCTTTCAAGCGTGATTCTTGGTTTTGCTCGATTCGATTAATCTCCCTGATCGATGCTACCGCCTTTTTCATGACACGAACATCTGCTTGCCTAAACCGATAAATCGATTGCTTCATGTCTCCAACAATACAAACGGTTGGGTCCCAATCACCTGCTGGAGGTTCTGGACAATCAGGTTCCCGTTCTCGGCGGCCCCATAAGCGGCATAACAATCGATAATGCTGAGGATTTGTATCTTGAAACTCATCGATGATGTAAGCCCTGTATTTCCTCCTGATGCTCATGAGAATATGGAATCTTTTTTCCAAGTCTTCCTGAACCTTTGGATGCGCACTTGCATCCAATATTGCTTGGTGTATGTGATGATCTGACCACGGTTCAAGGGCAAGGGAATCAAGTGTCTTGATGATTGAGTTTGGATACCAATCGCGACAAACATGAGGGCATCGTGTCAACAGTAAATCCTCAGCCAATTCATGACGGTCATCGTGATACTGGAGGCCTTTTTGAATTCTTATTTGACGAAGTATTTGTTTAACTCCACGATGTGTAATAAACAAATCTCTGAGAAGAGATAGTTCCATTTCTTTCGTAAAGTTGTATAGATTTGAAGGCGGTTTTTCAAAAACATTAGAGGTCAATACTTTGGGTATCACCGTTTGTTCCTCGGGTAAATTTGGTAATTTGAAGAAAGGTGAGAATAGTGCAGCAGCATTTCCTAAATTTCGTGACAAATATCCAATTGGAGTGTTAAACTCCTCTCTTATGGTTGCAATTACCGCTTCGGCCTTCGAATATATTGCATCAATGATTTGATCATCATGTTCGGCTTTACCAGCCTTCTTTGTTTTCAGGCCACCTGCCCACTTTTGAGCATCGGAAAGACGGCTCTTTGAAAAAAAGGCCGCATTCGATTTCAAAGAATCTTCGAGTTTAGTTGACGAAGCAACCGATGCATACCAAATCCATTGAATCTTTTCAAAATCAGAGATAGGATTTACATGTGTTAGTAGGTATTGAATAAACTGGAATCGGTTTAATCCATGAGCAGTGGATGATTTGACGACGAGTGGGCCTCCTCCGTCAAGCCATACATCAACCCACTCCTGGAAAAGTTTGTGCAATTGCTGGTACAATGATTCGAAATTCTCATCAATAAGCGAGGTAAAAAGTGATTCTATTTTTTCTTGGTCGAAGACGATTTCATCGGAATTTGGAAAAACAAGATTTTTACGAGATTCTTCGACGAATAAGGAATTTCTCATCATGGCTTCGAGGAGTTTATTTGCACGATGTTGACCTCCCATGAATTGAAAGACTCTGTTTTTTGATATGACAAAATTATCAACATCACCTCTCACGCCGGCAAGAAATGCCTCCGTTCCATTCTGAACCTTCCATGTTGAACGAATGGCTTCTTTGTTTAACAGGGGCACTATTTCATCTTCCATTAATTCTGATACCGGTTTAGGAGATAGCATACCAACCCATGGAGAAATCAGGCTTGAAAGAAATGCATCAATAGTGGTAATCGGGGCTGAATCTAGTTTTGAAAGCAACATCTCTAAATCTGCTTCTGAACGCAACCTAGGGTCAAATTGAATGTCTTCTTGTACTGATTTCACCGTTGGTGGCAATATTTGTGTTAACTCCTTCCGGATTCTCGCTCTCAATTCTGTTGCGGCTTTTCGAGTGAATGTGATAGCAACCGTTTCCTCTGGTAATAACCCGCCCCATTCGTGAATTGAAGTCCTGTCCTTTTGCGGATGGGTAAGTAGGCCTTTGCCGATGAAATCTTCTCTTGGTCCTGGTGAAAGCAACCTCGTGGATCTTTGGTCTCTCGTCAACAAATGCTGAACATATCGTTTTGCCATCACAAGTGTTTTGCCAGTACCTGCTCCTGCATCTAAGGCAATATGTCGGTCCAAATCCAAACCAAAGAGTTGACCTCGATTCAATTTTATCATGAAGAACCCCCTAGATCCGCACTCATGCAAGCCTCCTTGATGTTGCAGTATTGACAATGCTTACCCGGAAATGGGGCAATTGTACCGTTCTCTGCACGAGTAATTATTCTCAATGCAGTGGTCAAACGCTCCCTTATCCATGCTCTGAAGGGATTGCTTTTAGGAGAGGATGATTCATCTGGACGTCTGAAATGTTCGTGGGTAAAATTTGTTAAATTTCCAACTGGATTATTCTCAAGTAATTGAGTAAATTCACTATCATATTCAACCCAATGTTGCACATTGTTTCCTATGACGGAGGTACCGACTCCAATAACTCGATCTCCTGGATGAAGGACCTCCCAAGCGCGAGCATATAGGGCAAGTTGCATTTCTGCAAAAATGAGCTGGCGATGTTTCTCATCTTTCCCCTTATCACTTGACCCATCACTTGTTTTTAGATCACGAATAATGATCAATCTTTTCGCTGGAATTTCTGAACCTAAATCAATGTCTAGTGGCACCATACCAGCATTTGCATTACCCTTCCAATTTAGAATCTGATCTACCCGATCGATTTGACCTCTTAACAGAAACCCATGAGCATCCATGTCGATTTTAAGGCCATCCTTTGATACGTTTCCTAACTTAAATTCAGTTGCGATTGGAACCGCTCCATTTATCGAAGATTCAGAATCCAGCATTCTTCCAATCCTTCCGCCGATTTTGATAGGCTGATCGTGGAGTAACCATTCCTCCAATTCCTGTTCTGTACAAGCAAAGAATTGTTGTAATCTGTACTGTGCATTGGCACCCTTACTGGTTAACCACGGGGCTAATTTAAGTGATTGATCTAACATTCCATTCCACAAATCATCCTTCTGGGATTGGATCCATTCACCCATTGAAACCTGATGATTGGAATTGGAATGATATTTTTTGATGAGCCATTCCATCAATTCATGGACAAGATTGCCCCTCAAACGGGAAGAAATCTCATCTTCAACCTTCTCTTGTTGTTTTACCTTTAATCCTCCTTGATACCAACCTTTTCGAGGACAAATTAACCATTGGTTAAACAAATGGGGAGACCAGATTTTTGGAAGTCTTAGAGACTGGTGCCTTCTCCCTGTTCTTGCATCAACCGATTGTATTCCAAATTCAATTGGTTTTATTGGTCTCGCATCGATGCCAAGGAATTTTTTATTTTCAATTTGCCATCCCGAATGTGGCCAAATTTTGGCATCTCTTCCTTTGGGCAATATACCTCTAGTGGAAGGAACAATTTGGAATCCTTGATTATGAAATAAATTTGACTTATCGTGTGGAATGACTTCTCCGCCAGAGAGATGATTCATTTCAGGCTCTCGATGAATACTCTCTCTCACCAATGCAGCCTCGATTGAAGCACTTATTGCATCTAAAGTGATCGGACGACTAGATGATTTTCTTCCTTCGATTGCTGCTAACCCTGTCCTTTGTCGTTCGTCCCTTGGTAATCGGCCGCTTAGATGAGTTATGTATCCTGAATCGCTCATCTGTGTGAACTGGTCCTGAAATAACAACCAATTGATGCTATCATGTTCAACCCAACGCCAAGCTCTATCTTGTAGATCTGATTTCCACTCATGTTTGGAGATGAATGAAGGAGGTATTGCAAGTTGCTCCAAACTACCGGCGGATTTCAATCGAAGAAGCCACTCACTGACTGGACCAGCTAATTCGACTCCCTCTTCGATGGTCCCATCGATGATAATTAATTCCGACGATGAGGCAAGGATGTGATTCCATTGATGACGAGCACAACGAATTGGTTGGTCAAGTGAGGCGAGACCCAATTTTATCTTCGTCGCATCATCAACCCAAGGAACTGTCGGGCTTTCCAGGAGCCAATTCTCAGATTCTACACCGAAACATATCACTGGTCTATCAAAGGGTACGTGCATGTCTTCAAAGGCATAGAATCTCGTGGAAATATCGACTGGTTTCTTTAATCTCAACATGGTTGTTGATGCAATTTCGTGAATCATTTCAACACAGTCTTCTTTTTTTGGTGTCAAATTATGAGACCGTAGGAGTTTCAATCCTTCCTTCGTTGAGGCTAAAAATGACGCCAAAGCCTTTTCATTATCAATATCAAATTTAGAAATGAGGAGTGATGTTTCTAATTTTTGAAACCAATGTCCTAGATGGGATATAATCTGAGGTTTGGGGAGTATTTCTCCTGTAAAACAACCTGGGAATTTAGATTCTAAATCCATTGCATCTTCATCATTGCAAAAAGGAGAGAGAATGGATGCAAGACATAGTAACCACCATTGTGTTTCTTCATACTTTACCGATTTTTCATCATCTATCCCATGTTGATACGATTTTTGTCCAAGATAGTATAACCATCTTTCAAGTGCGCCTTTTCCACCTCTAATGTGTGCTTTTTCTGCTATATTAAGAAGAATTTCAGGATGGCATCTCGGTTGTAAATGCGAATCTTTTGGGTGAATGATTTCATCAAAAAATATTGTGAGATCGATACTGTTTTGATAATTTAATCGTAGAATTTTATTTACATCCCATGCAGATGGTCCATGACCCGTCGTAATGAAATTCAACAGGGCCGATACGATTGGAAATTCTGATACACTACGTTCAAATTCGGGAGGTTGAATCCCTACAGTTGTTAATTTGGATCCTATCTTTTTTATCAAATCGGAAGGGTTTGAGCACAGTACCGTACAACGGTCCAATTTCTGTACAAGATGAATCAGTAAAGATTCTGCATCTCTTTGATTGCCTGCGAAAAGTCGGTGCTTTGAGCCGTTTTCCACCATTTGATTTTTGCTTTTTTGGGGGAGGAAAATCTGATGCTTGGGGACCCAATCAGGAACCTCCTCATCGGTTCTTATCGGGTAGATGTCTTGGATTAACGCACCGTGTGTGCCCATTCTCACCGACCCGGGAAACAAGAGTTGGTGAATGGGAATAATTTTGCCTAAAATCTGCAAAAGGCTTTCTGTAATCAGGTTAAGTTTTGGAGGATGGTCCAAGAAAATTATTCCTTTACATGCGCGAAGAGAAAATAGTTCTTCAGTGGTTTTTCCTTGTAATTTTTCTCGCAAAACATGCAATCTTCTGGTCGAATATATTCCACCAAGTCCTTGTTCTATCTTCTTGACAACACCATGACAAATCCTTGCTCCAACGTCATCTTTCCAATCATGTGGATTCTCTAATGTGTGGAGTGATTTATACAAACTCAAAAGACGTTTAGACATCTCTCTCGACCATTTATGATCTGGATTTGGATGAATGAAATATAATTCCATAGAGGATGCTTTCTTTGCCAAGCCTTGGTGGATTAACTCGAATGTAAACGCATTATCGGGAATGATTTTCTCTAGGCGTAAATCGAGATGGAGTTGGGAAAATAATCGCTCTATTGTAAGGTGTTGATTAGGATCAACTTGCCCTGCACCATCAATTAGATCTTGAAAACGATGCATGGCTTCCTTCCGAGAAACCTCTGACGGGTAGATAATCTTCACATCTGTAATGTCCTGATTCACCACCGCCTCCTCGAGCCAGTGAGGAATGAGAGATTCAACACCAACATATTCAGAAGTCAACAACAGAGAAACACCCGCCCGAGGCCTACTATTGAAGACGGAGGTTCTTGAACCCTATGATTTGATTAGGGGAGAGGTTAAACAACAAAACTCGTGGAGGATTCATGCACCGTACCATCGTTGTGGCCTGTTTGCTTTTGGTAGTTACTATTTCAACTCCTGCTGGAGCAGGCGACCCAATAAAACTTGAGAATGTCGGACCTGTTTTTGGTGGGGCGAGCGTAGTTGCAAACGCAAGCGGTGAATCGACATTAGAACTCGATAATTTACCATGCATTGTTGAAGATTACACAGCAACATGGTGTTCCAATTGTGTTGATGTAGAACATGCGCTTGCCGATATCAAAAATGAAACAGGATTACAACTTTACATGATGCACAGATATTTCGGTGAACAGCAAGACCCTTTCGGCACTGAATTGTCCGATCTGCGCTGGCAAGACCGATATGAATCAAGATTGCCTCCCATGGTCGTATTCAATGGAACCACGAAACAATCCGGTTCGGTGGCATCAGGAAATTCGTTGGTAGAAGATTACACCAAACTGGCTCAAGAGACTCTACAAATTGGAGAAGGAAACTCCTCACTTATCTGGTCAAACGAAACAAGTACCGCATCATGGCATATCCACGGAGTGAATGTTCCTGAAAATGGTGAACTTATTTCTATGATTTGGGTTGTCGAGAAAATGGGTTATTTTGAGGAAGGGGGAAACAAAGAAGAGTATTATCCAGATATTGTTAGAGAAATCATCTATCTTGACAATGCCATGAATGGCTCGATGACCATCGATTTACCCGCACCGTGGGATGATGATGATTTAGAATTGCATCTTATACATCAAATCAACCTCACCGTGGTTGAAGATCCTGTGCCGATTTCAGTTGCTCCGGATGAGGGGGCAATTCCCGGATTTATCGGACATTTCGCCTTGTTCGCTTTAGTGATTGCTGCGATTATATCTCGCCAAAAGCATGCATAACTCGAGCCACGTCTTCATCAGTTATGTGCAAATGTGTAACAAGTCGGATAGAATCTGAGGTTAAGTCAAAGGCATCAATTTCATGTTCAGCAAGAGATTTTACAACTTCTGCTGCAGGGTTTTTTGTTTGAACATAAATCATGTTCGTTTGTACTTTAGATAGATCAACTTGAAAATTTGGAAGGTTATTGATTGATTCGGCCAATACCTTTGCTCGCTTATGATCTTCTTCCAGCCTTTGGACATGATTATCCAGAGCATAAAGGCCTGCAGCAGCAAGGATTCCGGCCTGTCTCCAACCCCCTCCAAACATTTTTCGCCATCTATGAGCCCTATCAATAAACGATTGTGTACCCACTAAAACCGAACCAACTGGAGCGCCTAAACCCTTTGAAAGGCAAATGGATACCGAGTCATATCCTCGACAAATTCTTTCTACGGACTCCCCTGTAGCGATTGCGGCATTAAAGATTCGAGCGCCGTCAATATGTGACTTGCATGAATTTTTTTTAGCCACCTCTGCAATCGCATCTAAATCTGAGAGTTCATAACATGTGCCTCCACCACGGTTTGAAGTATTTTCAACGCATACAAGAGTCCCGTTTGGATAATGGCTTCCACTTCCCAGGCTTTTTCTTATTGAATTCTCAACATTTTCTGGAGTCATCAAACCGTGAGATGCATCAACCAAGGATATCGAACAGCCAGACAAAGCCGCATATCCTCCACCCTCATAGAGATAGATGTGACTATACCTTTCTGTGATGACCTCGTCTCCAGGACTCGTGTGTGCTTTGATTGCAATCGCATTAGACATGGTTCCAGACGCTACAAATAATCCGGCCTCTTTACCAAACATGCTAGCGACTGTTTTTTCTAATTGAATAACGGTTGGATCATCACCTAACACATCATCACCCACTACTGCATGATGCATTTCTTTTCGCATCGATGCTGTCGGCTGAGTGATGGTGTCACTTCGCAAATCAACCCTGGGGGACGGATGCTCTCGCATGATTGGCCCAAGGGTTGTGATTAAAGCAATTTTAGGTGCCCTGTGATTTTGTCAATATCATCAACCAGTGCCGGTCCGATAGCTGCTACAGTCAGCGAGTTTGAGGGGATTTGGGTACGCCCAGCATCACGAACAATCACTGCCGGTATATCCATTGATTTTGCAGACTTTACCAATGACAATATGGCGGCTTCGTCCTCCACTTTGAGGCATATTTTTGCCTGGCCACTTGTGAGCCAAGCATCAAGTCTTGAGGGATCTTTCTTCCCTAGATTGAGGACCGATTTGACCGAAGCATGGCCTGCTTGGGCACCGATTTTTCCTTTGCCCATTTTCAGTTCATGATTGACGAGTAAAGCAAGTTTGTAATCACCTGCTGGGGCTGACGATGATGGTGACGGTGCTGTCAATCGATGGATGAATGACCGAATCCCCATTATCTCACCAATTCCAAACTTGAACACAAGTCATCTATTTCTGATTTGATTGCTGGGCCGATGCCTAATACTGTAATCGTCCCAAGAGGGATTTCGGTTCTTCCTGCATCTTTTACAAGTGCTGAAACTATGTTTTTTTGTTTTGCTAATTGTTGTAATTCTTCTAATTGTTCGATATCTTCTCCATAAAGCACGACTTTTCTGGACCCTGTATTTCTCCAATTCTCATAATCAGACTTGGCATTTTTCTGAGAATATAGGGCGCATTGGACAGCCGCATGTGCACATTGAGAGGCGAATTTCCCCTTCGACAGTGAGAGGTCTTTTCGACAGATAAGTGCCATAGAATGCGAAGCATCATTGGACAATAACATCAACATCCTTCATCACAGTTTCAGGGCGCTGATCGCCAACTGCCAATGTTAGATTTTGGAAGAACCAAGGGCCAAGCCAAACCGCAAAGGCCGCACTTCCAAGTAAATGTAAGGCATCAAATGGCAATCCATGGGCAAGATAGATGATGAAATTGAATATGCTCATTCCTTCAAGGAAAATTGAAACACTCACCCACCAATTAAAGAGTGGTGAAACAAATATAGCAGCTAAAAGCAGTCTCTTTTGGTTGAGAATATGATGATTCGCTAACTCAAGTTTCGAGCCGAGGTAGGCAATAGCAGCCCATCCACTTGCTTGAAATATAGTCCAAACTCCAGTTCCAAGGAATGCATTTGAGATGAGGGTGACCAATACGGCAAACGACATACCTCTTCGAGCACCGAGGCTTGCTCCAGCGATGAGGCAAGCGACAGTTACAGGCTGAATATTGGGAAGGGGAGCAAGTAGGACTCGTCCAAGACTCACTACCATTACCATTGAAAAAAGCGGCAAAAAACCATCATCTCGTCGCCATTTTTTGTGGAACAATAAAGCCATACAAATGCCGATGAGGACGCCATTCATTACCAATGAAGCAAGTGGTCCCAAGACAGGACCATGTACACCTTGGCTAATGGCCATGTACATCCGTAGAACCGCTTAGTATTCAACTTCACGCCATTTTCCAACGAACAATCGATTCATTATCGATTTCCGCATCTTGTATTCCCAATGAAGCCCTTTGCCCATCAACTGTGAATTCCCAACCAGATGATTCAACTCCATTAATTGATTTTATCCATTTACCGATTTCAAATTCTTCCTTTTCAATACTTATCCCCAGTCGAAACGCTGCATCATCGGTCAATGATTCCACGGATTGGTGATCTTTGAGGCCTCCAAATGCAACTTCACCAGTTGGTAACTCAAAAACAACAATCTGGGTATTTTTCCATGATTCCGGCCACGATTCGTTCCATTGTTCATTTTCCGAATTTTGAACCGATTCATCAAGATATGTAGACCATCGTTTGGAAATATCAGGTACAGCATATACGGCTGCAAGTAGTAAAACAATCAATGAGAGATTTGGAATCCATTCCCTGCGCCCTTTCGCATAAGCAAATATGATGCCTGCTCCTGCAAGCATAATTCCATAAAAAAACCAAGAATTTTGACTACTAGATGAAGGGTCATCACCTTGGTCTAATATCATCAGATCTCCTGAATAATATGCCATCAACACACCATTATCATTGCCGATTATCATATGGTTTCGATGAAATGATGGTGAAGATGTTCCATACCAGTCCACACTTGTGCGAAATATTTGCATTTCATAATTTGAATAAACACCCCATCCTCCCTCAGGTGTATTTCGAGGTAACCAAATTTCGTAATCATCTGGCGAATTTATTTTGGCTGTTATTTCACCGTTTGATGAAAAAGGTATTTTTTCTACCAAATTCATCATACCAGATTGGCAAGATAATACAACAAATTCATCACTTGTCGAAAGAAATGTTTGATCTCCTAGTTGAAGCGGTATTGCAGGAGACGGGCCAAATTCAAAGAGTGTTGTATTTTCAAGAATCAGCGATGAGCCATTTTTTGTCTGTAAGTGTATCAATAGACCGCAATCTGATTCAAGTGGTGTATGACGAATATGGCCGTCTCCTACCGACCAATTTTTTTGCTCTCCATCTGAAGTAACCTGATACAGATTCCCGCTTTCATCACCGGTGAAATATCCCTCATCTGTGACCAAAACTCCGTTTCTCCATCCAGCATCCAAGAAAGTCGTCTCGAATTGTTGGACTCCATTCGCCAAACAAAACGATGCCAAGCCTCTTCTTGCTGGCACAATCAATTTATCCCCATCTATTGCCATCTCACCTGTTATTCCAAGATCGAAGGCTGCCGTCTGATTTTGCCACAACAAATTACCGTTTAATGGATCAAAAGCCATAATCTCGCCGGTCGTCCATCCCACAAGCAACATACTTGGCCAATCTCCACAGGCACCTTTTCCTTGATTCACGAATAACAAAGGAGAAAGGTCATGAAATGTGGCATTCTTATTTTCATATTCCCAAATTAATGTACCACTGTCAAGAGTAAAAGCATAAACCTTGGGCGATGTATCTCCAGACCAAAAACCTGAGGAGCGAACAAATACCGTATCATCAATTATAATCGGTTTTGTTGAAATATATCCGTCATCGAGTGTTACAGACCATTGCAATTGCTCAGTTTGTTGTGAGGCTGTTGCAAATGGAAGAAGCGAGAATATGAGTAGAAAATACACAAATCTCATTTAAGATTCCTCTCAATGGATGATTTCAATAATTGGCTTACTGCTTTCCCATCTGCAGCACCTCCAAATTCTTTCATCACCATACCCATAAGGGGTCCAAGAGCTCCAAGGCCCCTCTCCTTGACAAATTCAAGCCGCTCACTGACCACCTTCTCTACAACGGTTGCTAAATCACTTACATCTGCTGGTTTGAGACCGAGAGATTCGGCTACATCAGCCAGTCTCTCGATGCTAGGGTTTTGCCCAATAAAGGCATCAAGAAGGTCTTGTAGGCCTTCTTTTGTGACATGTCCTTGCTCTTTTGCCTTGAGTACCGAAGCCATCAAATTAGGCTCTCCATTCAATTCAAGAAGCATACTGGCCCAAGCCTTGGAGGGTAAGTTGTCAACATGCAAGACAAATGCATCATCCAATTCCCTGTTAACCAATTGGATTCTCTGGTCTTGAGAGATCTGATATGCATTCATTCTTTCCATTCTCTCATCAAGGCTCATTGGCAGGTGGTCGATAACATCCTGCCAATGTTGCTGTGACAATGAATAAACTGGGATGTCTGTTTCGGGATACATTCTCGCACCTCCCGGTAATGGCCTCATTGGAGAAGTGGTGCCATCCTCGGGAGCGCCTCTTTTTACGACAACTTGTCGAACTTCTTGAGGGATACGCTCAAAGGCTTGTATGGCCCTTTTATGTACACTTTCCAAGGCAAGATTTGCTTGCCATTCCTGCGCAAGGCAAAGAACGAATGCTTGAATTCCATCAATTGCATTCACGATCGATTCTACTTCTTCTGCTTCAATACCGTATGCAGGCAACTCATCAGAATGGAATACTCCTGCCACCCCGGCTAATTTTGCTGCTCCAGCAAACTCTCTTCCTAATCTTGGATTTTGGGCTCCATGCATACCAATTGTTTTCTTTCCAATGAGTCCATTAAAACCTGGAAGCGGGAGCGCAAGCATCACATACCCTTTCTTGAGTCCATTTTGAACCATGGATGAATTAGATTGTGAGAAGATGGTGCTAACATCAATCAAACTCAAAGGTAATTTTTCTGCTACTATTGAGGACACACTCTCACTAGGCACATCTCGATCATTGGAGAGCAGGGGCAATTGGTGAATGGTGCGCAAATGGTTGGCTAATTGGAAAAAATGCCACTGCCGAATCATCTCTAATTCAATGATTTTTGGAATCCAATCGAGGTCTTGACATCCTTTAATCTCGACTCTATCGCCACATCGAATTGAAACATTGAGATCTTGCCTGATACTCCCTAAGCCTCTTCGAACACTGCGAGTATCACGTAATGTACGACCAAGCGCTTCGGCGGTTTCTTTTGCATGCTCTGGAGATTGTATATCAGGCGCTGTGGCTATCTCAATCAAAGGAATGCCCAACCGGTCGAGATTCCAGTATACAATTTCACCATCATCGGTTAATTCTGAGGTAATTTTCCTCGCACTATCCTCTTCCAAACACAACACGTCAATGCCAACCACTCCTGTTTTTGTGTTGAGTTTTCCATCGGTAGCCACGAGAGTTGTTCGTTGAAAACCACTGGTGTTTGAGCCATCAACCACCGTCTTTCGCATTGCTTGCATTAAACCAACAGGTCGGCAATTCATCATTGCCGAAACGGTAAGTGCGATTTGCATGGCCTCACCATCGTGAGGTTTTGGAGGCTGGTCGTCTAATTCGATCAGTCCTGCATTTGGTGATTGATAATACACAAACCTTCGGTTTCTTCTGCTTTCAAATTTCGCTGCCACATCCATTTGGCCACCTTCCCCGCTCGCCGCACGTAATCTGCGTTGAACACTTGGCCAATCTTTTGGAATGGTATCCGCCGTTACATCGAAGAGTACGCCCTCCTGGCGGGAGTGAAGTTTTCCTGTGGCTAATTGTTGGTGAACCTCAATGCCGCACATGAACCCAAGTTCCTCTGGGTCAAGCCTTTCTGGCAAGTCTGGATTGAAGGTTTCAGACGCCATGTTCAACCCATAAAGTGCTGGTTCATACTCCTGCCGATTTCTCTATGCTAGGGAAATACGGTCATGTCTTGGCCGATACAGTCCACCAGCTAGAACTTCTTGTGCAATGATGTCCTCGATTTTTTGTCTCGAGATGTCCATTTCTGTCAGGGCGACAGAAATAACGTCTTCATCGAGTACTGAATCGTCTGGAGATTCCTTGACCATTCGCTGAATCAGATTCTTTAAATCCCTTAATTGATTGCGCTGGGTACCTTTTTTGCCAGAATTCATATCAGTTTCATCTGGGGCCTCGCCAAGTGTTCCCAAGCGCCATGCTTGTGTGATTTTTATCGCCCTATTCGCGTCCGTAAGTGTGGCTTCTTGAGAAAGACGAATTCTTGCACTTGCCTCGGATAAACGGGCCATTGCTTCTAGAGATCGGGCTCCAATAGCAATTGAATCACTGTATTCTCCACCTTCTCTTCGCGTTTTCACGTAAAAATCAACCAAACTTTTCCTTGCTTCATCGGTTAGTTGTGGATGGATGCTTCTTTTTGCAAAAGCAACATATTTTCGAATGAGGTCTCGACCGATGATGTCATCACCATTACGGTCGGTTTCTGAGGTATCTGAGTGATTCAATGCTTGTTCTGGGTCACTGACACTGCCTTCTTCGATTTGTAATTCAGATACGCCTTTGACTCTGGTATCGACGATGTGATTGGCAATCATGGTATCATGGTCAACGCTTGGTGTGTCGGTAAGTAGCCAGATTACGTCAAATCGCGAAAGCAAGGGGGGACCAAGGTTGACCTGGCGAACAAAAGGTCGGTCAGTGAGTGCCTCAAATTTCCCGCTCGTAGGGTTGGCTGCAGCCAAAACTGCACAGCGTGTTCTCAAAGTTGCATTAATACCTGCTTTAGAAACCGAGATGCGTTGTTGCTCCATGGCTTCGTGCATTGAAGAGCGATCGTTGTCATTCATTTTGTCAAACTCATCAATGGCCGCAATTCCCAAATCTGCGAGGGCCAAAGCACCCGCTTCAAGCGTCCATCTACCATCACTCATTGAATCTTGAACCGCAGCAGCGGTCAAACCAGCAGCGGAAGCGGACATTCCAGAAGCGAATTGGCCACGAGGAGATATTTTTGACATGTAACTAAGCAGTTGTGATTTAGCAACACCGGGGTCTCCCATGAGCAAAATGTGAATATCTCCACGGCTTCTTGTTCCATCGGCATTCTTTCTGGAGACACCACCAAATAATTGCAACATTAGCGACTCCTTTTCTTGATGCAAACCAAAAATACTGGGCGCAATGGATCGGCATAGAAGCTGATATACGTCTTCTCTGGATGCTAAATTTCGAATGAGTTGTTCATCTTCCTCTCCAATCACAATCTCTTCTAAAGGCGTATTTTGTCTTTCGATGCTGTGTATCTTCAGGAAAATATCGAATATGGGGGTATTTTTCCCGCCTTTTCTTTGAGACCGAACAAACAGAGTCCCGTTGAACGTAACTCTATCTCCTGGATTGAGCATGCCTGCAAGGTCATGTTCGGCAATGCTGCCTATTCGTTGGGGTTGCGCTCCTCCGCGTAAACCTTCAGGTGCTTCTTGTATCTCGATGAATTGATTATTGATCATTTCAGAATCTCGGGTAAGCAAATGGAATCTTGTGTCCCTTTTGGCTTTCCCACACCCACCATCTGAGAGGCTACATTCCATCGGTTCAATGAGTTCCTGTTCGTTGGGCTGCTCGATGATGATTTGGTGACCTGGCCCACAACTCTCACACATAAATGATGCCCTGTAAATTCGCGGTCGTACGCTTGTAATTTTTGATACAAGGCCTTCTATGCTCAACATTTTTCCAATATCGTCTGCCCTTAATTGCCTCACAGTCCGATGCATATCTTTTGGAAACCCAACTAATCTCACAAACGGATTCATGCCTTTGGCGCCTGCCTCAATCAACACTTCTCTGAGTACACGAATAGAGGCCTCAATATGGTCGTCAGGATTATCGATGATGTCTTGAGCAAATTCAGGGTCGAAATTTTCGATATCTCTGAAGTGAACTTCTAAGCTTTGCAAATCGGGCCATGTGACGCGCAGATCTTCTATTGCATCATGAAATTGTTCAAGAAGAAAGGTTTTCCATCTTGCTGGTAGGTCAAATTTCTGTAGCAAGTCACTCACCGGAGGTTGCCATGATAGGCTAGAGAACATAATCTATTCGGACGTTTTTCGAACCCCTTGATTTCCACTGGAATTCGATTGGTGAGTCGTAGCCCTTTTCAAAATAATTTTGACTGCCACTGCGAAACCGCCAAGCACATGAGTCGAATGGATATGGGTGAGTCATGCCAAGTCACCAATTCACCAGAATAAAGGGCGAGTTTGTTCGGTTTTCCTTTTCCTCGGAACTTCTTGAAAATCAAATCGGAGACCCGCTCGAAAGAGAAGTATTGGTTTATCAGCCCGTGCAATCAGATGAGCCCCTTCCTTGCATCATCGCGCTTGCCGCCTATACCAACGGGGGGCTCAAGTATGCAAATTGGAGGGCGTTCTCTGAATCGTTACCACAACGAATAGACCGCCTTGTTGATGAGGGTAAAATGGGTCCGTGTGTTGTGGTAATGCCGGATACATTCACCAGCCTTGGTGGTAATCAGTTCATCGATTCTGAAATTATGGGAGATTGGGGAGCATGGCTATCAACAGACCTCATAAGTGAACTTCGTTCCAGATTTAAGATACGCGCATTCGGACTAACTGGTTTTTCCAGCGGGGGCTACGGTGCAATGGTGCGTGGAATGCTCGATTCTTGCTGGAAAGCCATTGTTTGCCATTCTGGAGATTGTGGATTTGAATTGGTTTATGCAAGCGGCATGGCAGATGGCCTGACTCACATTACTAAACATGGAGGCGTCCAATCTTTCATTGAATATACAAAAAACACCAACAAACTTTCCAGCGATGACATTCACGCTTTGATGCTATGTGCCATGGCCGCAAGTTATGATGGCGTTGATGGTATTTCCTTACCAGTTGATCCTCACTCTTGTGATATCGATGAAGAACGTTGGTCAAGATGGATGCAATGGGACCCTCTTACAATGATTGAAGACCATCGAACATGGCCAAAGACTTTCATTGATGTGGGAGATAAAGACCAATATCACATCCAATATGGATTGAGGAAACTCCATCAAAAATTGCTCGATTACGAAATCGAGCACACTTACGAGGAATTTGATGGTACGCATTCTGGCGTTGAGTACAGAATGGATTTCTCACTCCCGTGGCTATACACACAGTTAACCGATTAGTATCGACATTATCATGGGCAGAACAGTGGTGGCAAGGACATGGCAGAGGAGATGGATTACGCATCAAGTGGCGTTGACATCACCTTAGAGGGTGAAGCCGTAGGGGCACTGATTGGTGCGCTAGGAAAATTCTCTCGCCCAAGTGGTACTTTAGGAAGTCCGGTTGAAGTTCCCGGGGGATTTGGCGGTTTGATTCGATTCAAGGATGATTATCTTGCTCTTGCAACTGATGGCGTAGGTAGTAAATTACAGATTGCTTCTGCCATGCAAGCATGGCATGGAGTAGGTATTGATTGTATGGCAATGAACGTAAACGACTTACTCTGCGTTGGTGCTGAGCCTATCGCTTTTGTTGATTATATCGCTGTTCCAAAACCTGACCCTGAAGTTCATGCAGTGATTGGTCGAAGTTTGGCAGAAGCTTGTCGTCGGGCCAAGGTAACCCTCGCTGGGGGTGAGACCGCATCCTTGCCAGGCATCGTCACCGAGTTAGACCTCTCGGGCACGGCTCTAGGATGGGTTGGGAAAGGTCAAGAAATTACAGGTGAGGCCTTGAAAGATGGTGACGTCCTCATCGGCCTACCTAGTAGTGGGATTCACTCAAATGGATATTCTCTTGTTCGGAAAATCTTGCGAGAAAATCAAATCAGTTATGACCAAACCATGCCAGTAAAAATCAATGACGCTACCAGAATTGAACGATTTAAGCAAGGTGAACTAACTGTCGGCGAGGTACTACTAAATCCTACATCAATTTACTGTTCACCGATTGTGGAAATGATAGATTCAACAAATGCTGAAAGAGGGTTCGACCGAGATGCGATTCATGGCATTGCCCATATTACTGGAGGGGGTTTATCCAATCTTCTACGTCTTCACAAAACGCTTGGTTGGGAGATCAGTGACCCATTACCAGTTCATGAAGAATTTAGTTGGCTTCAAAATTTAGGAAATGTAAGTGCAAAAGAAATGTATCGCACATTCAATATGGGGTGTGGCATCATTATTGCAGTTGAGGCTGAGCATGCACAACTCATTGTTTCTTGGCTTCAAGAAAGGTTATCCGGTTCAAAAATAATTGGTCATGTAAGAAATCATGGAAGAATTGTGACCCATGCTATCGAAAGTGTGTATTTTGATGAATATTAGGTGAGCTTATGCTTCATGGCGATACTTTGCCTCAGTGGGTTGAGGGGCGAACAAAGATATTGCTGCCAAATGCCATAATGCCAGATACTCACATGCCTAGGGGGCCTGCAAAGATTGGTTCTGGGGGGTTTGTGAACCCCGCGATGGCTTCCTGTCGAACACGATCTGTCCTATTGCTACAAGATGCTCTCGAACATGGCTGGATTGGGAAAAAACAGAAACCATTACGAGTTTTAGAAGCACTTGGATCAACAGGTATTCGTTCTCGACGATGGAGAAAAGAAATATCAGCCCAATATCAAAATAGATTCAAAATTTGTGTGAATGACAGAAACATCAAAGCCATTGAACAAGGCCAAAATGCGGCTGATTCTTTTGAGACGGAAAAGAAAATCTATCCTTATTTTGATGAAATAGAAGGTACAAACAAGGCTGGAATCACATGGTCAAATCAAGACGCAAACCAGTTGATGTTCGAACAAAATTTTCAATGGATTGACTTAGACCCATTTGGCAGTCCTGTTTCTTTTCTATCTTCTGCGATTCAATCATTACCAAGGGTTGGTTTTTTGGAAGTCACTGCTACCGATACTGCAGCACTGTGTGGCAGTTCCCCCTCTTCTGGGTTGAGAAGATACGGCAGTAGAGGACTAAATGATGAATTCCGATACGATGACGCCATTCGAATTCTAATCGCTCATATTGCTAAAGTTGCTGCCCAATTTGATAGAAAGATTGAGCCTGTTCTTTCTATGTTTGATGGACATTTTGTTCGAATTAGTCTATTGATTAGAAAATCAAAACAAGGAGCTACTAACATCTACAAACAAATTGGATGGCGAGACAGAACTGGGCTTTCTGCCTTGGTCACTGAAAAAACCGAAAAGGCGAGTGGTCCTCTTTGGATTGGCCCATTATGCGATAGCGATATTGCATCCCGATTAACCGAAGAGAAAGCAGAACAGATTTGTGGCTTGAATCTCAAAGAAATGCCAACAGATTGGGATCAACAACGACTCAATCTAGTACTAAGAGAAATCCGGCGTTCGGTTCGTCATATCGCTGATGCTGCTCCTTTGTTATCTCAAAATCATTTGCTCATTCCTATGGACGTCTTTGCAAAAAAATCAGGCCGTGGTGGACCTCCGAGTATCAAAAAATCAATTGCTATTTTACAATCAAATGGATTTGAAGCAGCACGAGGACCATATCCTGAACCTACGCTAATCACAAACGCTGATGAATCTTCAGTCATGCATTTGTTAAATCAGATCCAAGTCAACCAAAACTAGGGTCTGATGATGTGTCTTCTGGTGCTGGAAGTGCATTTTGGGCATTCTCGAAAATTTCCTGTACACTGTTCTCAATAGCCCTTGCATCTTCGATTAAGGATGAAAGCGGTATTTCGATTCCTATCAGTTCACTCACTGCTTCAATCGCAAGTGCCGCTGCTCTAGCATCAGGGTACATCGGGCTGCATTCAGCAAGAATCGCTGTAATGTCTAAACCTAAGCGCTCTCCTTCAGATAACAGATAACCGCATATTCCGGCAACAACACCTTGTTGGATTGGCTCAACCCCTGCTTTGGTGAGCATTTCTCTGGCCGTTGATATTGACCCAACTCCGAATAAGTCTCCCTGTTCACCTTTTTTATCGGGTTTTACCAGACCATCAATGATAATCAAACGATCGAATCCTCCTTTCGTAAACCATTCTAAAACCGTGTTCGCAAATTGAACATCATGTTTGCTATTAAACTGAACCTCAGACGTAAATACACCAATTTTTTCTCCTTGGTATACCCTAACGGGATGTTTTGGGACTTCATCGTGAATCAGAGCTAAAGCCGGAAATTCTGCATTCATTACGGTGCCTAATTGTTTTAGATTCAACTGATTAATAATGTGACTTGTTGCAATGACCCCAACCATTCCTACGGTAGAAAAACCGCATATTGCAACACCGCCGGTTCTTGGATTTGCATCTTGATGCAGGACCAAAGTGTAGCCTGTTTGGGCATAACTCATAGTAGTCCCTCAATCAACCCCAAAGTGCGATTATTTTTCATTGTTCGCGATACTCTTCCCAGTCATCCATACCGGCTTCTCGATACCACCAAACCCCAGTCTCGTCTTCATACCATTCGGTGCCATCTTCATCTATTGTGACTCCGTCATCTTGAGCCTCATGCTCATCTTCAACAGATTCAATGCCCTCGGCCTCATCAAACAACTGGTGCCTTCGATGTTGAGGAGCGGAAATTTCTTCATTCATATCTTCTTTTTCAAATTCATCAAGCCCCATGCCAACGGGTAATGGTTGACTTGCTCGTCTCTCTGAAACATAAGATTCTGGCATTTCATCCATATCAAGTTCATCTTCTGACCAAGCCTCGTCTTCTTGCCTCTTACGAATCAAAGTGACGAGTAGCCAAGCGAGTCCACCAATAATTGCAATCGCCCCTGTGCCAACATAGAAAGTCGTCAGTGTCGAGCCAGAAATCTCTGGGGCTATGGTTTCATTCATTTCCCCAACCTCAACATCAGGTTGAGGAATAATTGTCCACAATATTTTGGATTCAAAGGTAATCGAACCTGCGGTTTCATTGTATGCGACGCCGTCAATAGTCGAAGAAAAGGTACCTGTATCTAGAAGATCATAAGAAGAAATGGATACGAGTACATTGAATGTGATTTCATCGTTAGCTTCAACGCGTATTTCTGTTTGTTCGGACTGCAAAATCACTTCGTCGAATAATGGTGTCCAACCATTTGTAGAAAAGGTAATTTCGAGCGCAAATGGATTTGTATTACTCAATGTGCATTGGAGAGAAGTGTCATTGGTAATTCCTAAAACAAGTTCTAGGGATGAGCAAGAAATGGTTGGATGATCGATATTACCATCATTATTTTGATTTTGAGAATTGTTTTGTCCATCGCTTAAAATAGTCAAATTTAGGCTTGGAGTATTCAATATTACCCACGCTGGAACCTGGGGCTCAATGTGTAGATATCCGCCACTCGACTGAATGGTAAATTCGCTTTGTCCTCCGACAAATTGACCTTGTCCTGTCTGAGCCACCTGGCCAGATTCCCAGAGAGACCAGTTATACTCCATTTTTTCCAAAAGAATATCGTGGCTGGATTTTGTCGCTTGCAAAGAAAGTGAAATCTGTCCCTGGCCAAATGAGTTCATTTGGATGCTGGCCGAATCGGAACTGATACCTGCATGAACGGTGACTAAAGACGAGGTGGATTTGATTGCTGTAGAAATCGGTTGTCTTGTTTCATTGCCCTCATTACCAGAATAAATCGCTTCAAGAGATACTTCGCCATGAATATTTTGAGTCCACAATCCCAAGTCACTGAAAGAAACTGCAGAATAGTTTACTTGAGGAGAAAGACCTTGTTCAATCAACCAAGAATCAGTATCATTTTTCATATACAAATCCACGGATCCTATTTCTGTTTCCCCAACATCAGTTACAACACTGATTTGGGCATAGAACTCGTCATCAAGGAAAATTTGTGAGGAAGTTTGGATAAAAATTTCCGAGAATATTGCTGTATCATTTCTCGCATAAACAGGACCTATCACCGCCATTTGACTCGAGTAATTTCCAAACAAATCTTCTGCTACAATCCCAAACCAATACCCAACTCCATCAACTAAATTATCGACAAGATGTGTATTTGTCTGATTAGCGATTAAAATTGATTGAAGTTGAGTAAAATCATCGCTTGGATTTAATTCAATTGTAGCATGGAATAAGTGATAATTACTAATGTAATCATTTTCTAGTAAATTCCACTCCACTGAAATTACACCCCCCTCATCATCTGAAACATCAGAAGCAGTCAATCCTTGAATGATTTCTGGCGGAGCAGGAAATGGAATACTCACATTAATTTGATTAGAATAATTTGATACAACGCCCTCGAGATGGAAAGAGCGCACGATATACCGGTAAGATTCGCCGATGTTTACATCCTCATCAATAAATTGACTATCGCTCACAACAGCGTGAGGATTTTCGTAGTCATAAGGCTGTGAATCTAGAGCGCGATACACACGGATCTCTTCTAAGTGCTCGCCAAATTCAGACATATCATTCCATGTAAGAATCACTGCTTCTGAATCAACTGAGGCAAGTGCTACAATAATCTCAGGGGCTGTGATTGGTACCTCTGCCCCTTGTATGTAGGTAATGTCTAAATTCTGTATATTCACAATACCTTGATTCGATGAATTAAACGGTAATGGGAGTTCAAAATACCCTGCTTCTGGTTTTGTATGTTGGTTAATTACGTTCGACAAATTACCTGAAATTGAGGGGTTGTCACGGACCAAGACATCTAGTGAATAACCAATATTTAGGTAACTAAAATTAAATTCGCCTGGTACTGTCGAATTCAAATGAAATGATGCCTCACCCCACTCCAGCCCATATCCATCTAGTTGTGGCGTTGCCACAGCGATTTTATCTCTGACAGGAAATAAAGCAGTCATCATCGGATCTTCGATTACTAACTTATCAACTCCATGTGATCCATTTGAGGCATAACCAGAAGCCGACAAATCATTAATGAGGTCACCATCAAAGTCTATACCTATTTCTTGCCAACCGCCAATAAATATGCCTTTTTGCGTTTCTCCAACTATGGATACGTGTTCGAGCAGACTGTCATTATTGAAATCCAAACCTGCTATTTTTCGAGCATCTGAACCGGGGATTACAACATGCTGAGATGGGCTCGAAGTATTGCTCGCATTGTAGAAATGACGTACTGAAAAGTTACCTTCAATTGTAGTATCATTATTGTCAATAGGGATGGTATTGTGTGACAACAAATCGATAATTCCATTGTTGTCATAATCAAAAATAGAGGCTCTATCTAGATCGATAAATGTTGGACTCATTTCTGTTTCCAACCCAGAGGGTGTATTTTCAATGTAAACCATTGATTTACCGCGATTACCGATGATATCATAATCTCCGTCTAAATCTACATCGGCCATCATAGCGTTGGACTGTATATAATCAAATTCAAGTGTGGTCTCTATCAAGGAATTCGAATTTAGATTGTATTCATGAATTGTCCAATGGTCTGAAGTATCTTTGACGAGTACCAAATCAGGTCCAGAAATACCATTTAATGGTCCTACAAGCAAGTCGTTAACCGTTGCTTGAATGGAACCTCCAGAGTTATTTTCCATCACCGGTATTGTAACGGTGTTTGCAAAGGAATTACCTGTTGATAGTTTGAAGTCGATTCCATCATTTGGTCTAATCGAAATAATGTCATAATATCCATCATGGTTTAGGTCACCGAAATCAACATGGGTGACTGAAGATTCAAGCGAAAGGTTTTGCATTGGTAGCAAACCTCCTGTGATTTTGTTAAATATGTGTAAACAAACCTTCGCATCTGCTATACTAACAACTGCTATGTCTTTTTTCCCGTCTCCGTTAAAGTCCTCTGTGTGAATTGACGTACCGTTTTCACATGTTTCAAAATAATTTCCAATTTGAAATCCTGTTGAAGCGTTCCATTCTACAATATTGATCGATTTATTGTATCCAGAAATATTTGAGTCGTTGGTCAATAATACTAATTCATCATGGCCATCGGCATCAACATCTTTTCCATCAAAATCAATTACATTCCCCAAGGGTAGAAAGCCTGTGAAAAGTTCTGATGTAAATTGAATATTAAACTCAATATCTGTAACTTCGGAAGCGGTTGGGAGCATAAATGAACTTGATTGATTATTTGTTGCATTATAGATGGATTGACCGTAATTTAACCCATTCGTGAATGCTATCTGCCGCCCAAGTTCTCCTTGACTACCACCTCCAAACGACCATTCTCTGATTCCATCATTATTGATATCGAGCCAAATTTCTCCTGGAGATGGATTGATTCTTGAATAACTCAACTCAAATTGAGCATTGTTCAGTGTAATGTTTTTACTCAAATTGAGCGATGATTGTTGATTTGTTGAATTACCTTGTAAAGAGACTGACTGACTTGAAGAACCATCAGAAAAAGTAGTCATATTGAACACATCATTCGCCGATACGGTTTCAACCATGAGCTGGAAAGGTGCCACAAAAATTACCACTACCATCAACAGCACGCGTGTTTGCATACAAACCCCTTCCAAGACCCAAGTATACTTCAATTATGTTATGAATTGGCAAAGATTTTAATTGAGATGTCTCTTAAAAATTGAGTCTCATCATGAAAAATCGTTATGTTAAGGGAACGTTAGGACCACCCGACGCTGTATGGAAGACGAAGTGAAGTTAAGTTTGATTCTTGGTCAAAAGGAATTTGAAATGGTCGGGTCCGAAAGCGAGGTTAAACAAAAATGGGAAGAAATGAAGCAATCTGACGAGTGGGATGCTATTTTGGAGAAGATTAAACTTGTGAAGAAAGATACAGAGGCAGCCACAGTTGTCGCAAAAAACGAACTCGGTGCAGATAAATTCGCTTCACTGATTCATCATTCAAATATCACTACAAAATCTGATAGAATTCTTGCCGCTATTTTTCATTTGCGTGATCTACAGAAGCTAGAGGACTGCCCTCCTCGAACGATTGAAAAATTATTTGATTCTGCTAATTTAGAAAATCCTGGAAACCTCTCACTCTACATAAATCGGCTCAGAGACAGAGGTTTTCTTACAATTCCTGAAAAATTTTCTGAAAAGAATCGTTATGTCATTCTCACAGAAGAAGGGCATAGACACCTGAACCAGCGATTTTCTCAGTGAGGTTGAACTATGGTAATGTCTTCTCCTGACGGCCCAAAGGATGAGGAGGAAAAGTTGGATTTATCATATCAAAACCATACTGGTAGAAACTTTCGTCGAGGTAGACATCCAAACTCAACATTCAAGAGAACCATTCTTGATAAGGCGGACCTTACGGAAGCTAATTTTTCTCATTCTGATTTCCGAAAAGCGTCTCTTGTTGAGGCAGATCTTATGAAATCCTCATTTGATAATTGTGATTTTAGAGGTGCTAATTTGAAGAAAGCAAGACTCAACTTGTCCACATTCAGAAATTGTCAATTTGATGATGCAGATATTCGAGGTATTCGTGGAAAATATGCAATTTGGGCAGGAAGTAATTGGTGGGATGCATCATTGGATGATGGCTTGAGAAAAGCCTTAGAAAAAAAATGGCCAAAAAAAGACTATTCTTCTTCAAAATGAATCTCCATTGCTTTTCCATTGAGCGCGTTTCTTGCACCAACATTGAACAAAGGTAAGGCTGCAATTAAACCGCACATCCCCATGCATATCCCGCACAGATAAACTTGTAGAGAATACGCTAATTCTAATTGCCCCCCTAGGTGCTCCGCTGCAGCAGATTGTATGTTCAGTCCACCACCAATGCCTCCAATCAGGGTGATGGCTACTCCAATTAACCCAGTAATTGCACCCCATTTCCTCAATAGAAAAAGACCTACTCCACCGACACATATGAGTAAGGAGCCTGCAAACATCAGTGCCCCTCTGAATAAATAGGCATGACTTGAGCGTGCCTCGTCATGAAAGTCTTGATAATCATCAACTGTGAGATTTTCACCTTGGCTGTTTGGAGTTGCTAATAGCGTTTCAATCTCTGAATCTGGAATTTCTTCAACAAACTGGTTTTGCATATCCCCAAAACCAAGAATACCGGTGAGAAGAGCACCAATTATCATGATGATTCCAATGGTTTTGGGACCTTTTCTATCAACGACTTGAGGAAAGACTGGGGGGCTAGTGTTGGTTGATTTCTTGGTTTTTTGGTCGTCTGAAAGACGCATGGTAAACGTAGACTCATCACTTGAAGTTGAAGGATTAGCGGCCATCATACTTCCTCCTTACATGCTTTCAATCCCTCTGATAAAAACGGAGGAATCGGAAGTGGCGTTAGTAACTCCATATCAATACAAACAGTAACGTGACTACTTTTCCAAACCATGATTGCATCTTGATTAAACAAACGATATTCCCAGGTACAAGAGGTTCGGCCTACCTTGGAGAGCCAAATTTTGGCAGTGATGGTGTCGCCGTATCGAAGCGGATGTGTAAAATCGGTTTCAGCATGAACAATTGGAAACCCCATGCCATGTTTTTCCAATATCTCTGGGTACGAAACCCCACAAATGTGGTTCCATGCCTCCTCAAAAAAACGATGTGATAGATCGTAAATTCGGGGGAAATAGGCGATTTTTGCACTATCGATCATTGGATAGTCCACGCGCCTGTGAAGAGTAACCGCCATGGTGCATCCAAGCAGAGAACCTTCATCAAGAATTGTGAAGGGTTCAAAATGATGAAGCCTTGCGGTTAGCGTGGACGTCGCTTCATTATACAGGAACGCTCCGGGTGGTCTTCCATTTTCTCTGGAAATACTTCCTCCCAACAGAGGGCTTGGCTTGAATAATATCCACGATTTTTTCAACAATCTCCACGAGTGGTTGCCAGCATTTGTGAGTGTGACCTATCATCAAGCGCACAAAATCGATATCATTGATGATAATGGCCAAATGGAGCAAATTTGGAACCGAAAGAAACCGGGAACGCTTGGCGTTTGTGCTATGCTAAAATTTCAGTACGGACTCAATGTCATTCCACATGTCATCTGTGGAGGATTTTCGAAATTTGAGTCCGAGGATTTCCTAGTAGACTTGGATTACCTTGGACTAAAACATGTCTTAGCCCTTCGTGGTGACCCTAATAAAACTGAAACCCAATTTAACCCTCACCCACAAGGATACGCTTACGCCAACGAATTGGTTGAACAAATTGTTGACATGAATGCAGGAAAGTATGTCGAAGATGTCAAGGAGGCTCGACCAACGGATTTTCAAATCGGAGTTGCAGGCTATCCTGAGGTGCATGCTGAAGCCTTGAATTTACACGATGATGTCACTAATCTAAAGCGCAAAATAGCCTCCGGCGCCTCATTTGTTATCACACAAATGTTCTTTGATAATGCATGCTTTTTCCAATTTGACAAGATATGTCGTGAGATGGACATCCATGTGCCTCTTATCCCTGGCATCAAAGTAATTACCTCGAAGAGACAATTGGAAGTATTGCCTGAAATTTTTGGAACTAAATTACCAAAAAAATTAGTGGATGATGTTATGGCGTGTGAAACGGATGAAGAAGTCTGTCAAGTTGGTATTGCACATGCTGTTAATCAGACAAAAGAATTACTTGAGTATGGCGTAGTTGGTGTTCATTTTTTCACAATGAATAACAGTCAAGTTTTCAACCAAGTCCTCCAGCAATTCCAAGAGTGATATGCTATGCCATCCATTGATGATTTGGAAAAATTGTGTCAAGAGAGAATTCTCATTATTGATGGTGCAATGGGAACAGTGATTCAACAATATAACTTGGATGAAAATGATTTCAGAGATGCACCATTAATGGAACATCCTATTGATTTGAAGGGAAATAATGAGATGCTAAACATAACTCAACCCCAAATTATTGAAGAAATCCATGCTAAGTATCTCAGTGCGGGTGCTGATATCATTGAAACAAACACCTTCGGAGCGACCAGCATCGCACAATCGGAATATGGGTTAAGCGACCGTGCTTATGAGATGAATCTCCAAGCAGCAAGAATCGCTAAAGAAGCCGTTTACAAACATCAGCAGGTTACTGGAAGAATGGGATGGGTCGCTGGGGCGGTTGGTCCGACAAACGTGACCTTGTCCGCTTCCTCTGATGTAGAAGATTCCGCTTCAAGAGCCGCTACTTGGGACGAGGTTTACGATGCTTATCTTGAACAAATCCTCGCTCTTATAGAAGGTGGTTGTGATATCATTTTGATTGAGACTATATTTGATGTTCTCAACGCAAAGGCTGCGATAAAGGCAACTCTAGACGCATTTGATATGAAAAAAGTGGAACTACCAATCATCATCTCAGTCACATTCATTCAAGAAGAAGGCGATAGAACCGTTTTTGGACAGAGTGTTGAGGCGTTTTGGACAACTGTCAAACATGCCAAACCATTCTGTATTGGAATCAATTGTGGCCTAGGAGCTACAGGTTTGAGAAGTAAATTATCTACTCTAGCCCAAATATGTGATACTCGAACTCACATATATCCAAATGCAGGTTTACCAAATCCACTATCTCCCTCTGGCTTTGATGAAACACCTCCAATCACAGCTGCTCATATTGCTTCTTTAGTCAAAGAGGGGTTGTTGAATATGGTTGGTGGTTGCTGTGGAACCACACCAGATCATATCCAAGCAATCCATGATTCCGTTCAGGGGTTAAGCCCGAGAATACCAGGTGAAATTATTGAAATCCCGACCTATGCGGGACTGGATACATGTACCATTTTTCCTGACTCTAATCTGATTATGGTTGGCGAAAGAACAAACGTAACCGGTTCAGCTCAATTTCGTAGACTCATCACTTCGCAAGATTTTGAAAACGCCGTAGAAGTTGCGAGAGAACAAATCCAAAATGGTGCTAATATTATCGATGTAAATATGGATGAAGGTTTGATAGAAAGTGAGACTGTCATGACCAGATTTCTGAATATGTTAGCCACCGAACCTGACATTGCATCGGTCCCAGTAATGATCGATTCTTCAAAGTGGAGTGTGCTCGAAGCCGGACTCAAATGCGTACAGGGTAAACCGATTGTAAATTCGATTTCCCTCAAGGAAGGAGAGGCCGTTTTCTTGGAACAAGCCAAGATGATTCATCGATATGGGGCGGCTGTAGTAGTAATGGGTTTTGATGAAAAAGGCCAAGCAGAAAGCGTTGAGCGGAAAGTAGAAATCGCAACAAGAGCACAGAACCTTTTGGTAGACAAGATTGGATTTAGTCCATCAGACATCATTCATGACCCAAACGTATTGGCTGTAGCAACGGGTATGGCTGAGCATGATAATTTCGCAAAGAATTACATTGATGCAACCAGATTAATTCGTGAAAAATTCCCACAATCAATGGTGAGCGGGGGCATCAGCAATCTTTCTTTTTCATTCAGAGGAAATGACACTGTCCGTCAAGCCATGCATGCCGCTTTTTTGCATCATGCAATCAATTCGGGGTTAACGATGGGAATTGTAAACCCAGCACATCTTACAATTTACGAAGATATTGAACAATCATTGTTGGAAATGGTGGAGGACATCATCTTGAACCGGCGAACTGATGCAACGGAGCAGCTTGTTTCAATGGCTGACACTTTTTCAAAACAGAAACAGGTTACAGAAAATGCACAAGAATGGAGAGAACAAGGTGTCAAAGAACGCTTGGCTCATGCGCTAGTCCACGGAATTACTGAATTCATTGAAGCTGACGTCTCTGAAGCCTATGAAGAGGTTGGAGATGCTCTCAGTATCATTGAAGGCCCGCTCATGGATGGGATGAACATTGTTGGGGATTTATTCGGGTCGGGAAAGATGTTTCTTCCTCAAGTGGTCAAAAGTGCCAGAGTCATGAAAAAAGCAGTCGCTTGGTTAGAGCCACGAATGCATGGCGGTGAAACCGAACAGAAAAAGCGGGCAGAGGTAGTATTGGCTACTGTAAAAGGCGATGTTCATGACATTGGAAAAAATATTGTCGGAATCGTTTTGCAGTGCAATGATTACAATGTTCACGACCTTGGTGTCATGGTTCCTCTTTCAACAATCATGGACAAAGTAGAGGAAGTACAAGCCGATGTGCTTGGTTTGTCTGGTTTGATTACCCCATCCCTTGACGAGATGATCAAAGTTGCAAAGGAAATGCAAACCAGGGGGATGGACATCCCATTGCTCATTGGAGGAGCTACTACTTCTCGCCAGCATACGGCAGTGAGAATCAATCCAGCATACGACAAAGAGGTTGTACACGTAAAAGATGCATCATTGATTTCGGGAGTACTCAATCAATTATTAGATTCTGAAAAGAGGATCGAATTTAGAAAAACATTAGAGAATGAAAATAAACGACTGACGGCACTCTATGAGAGAAGAATCAATCAACCTCTACTCACGCTAGAGAAAGCAAGAGCAAAGAAACCTATCCTAACATTCAATGAACAGACATCACTGATTCCCCCATTTATTGGAGTAAAGGAATTCGATCTTACCCTCAAAGATGTAAAGCCGTATATCGATTGGAATTTCTTTTTCACTGCATGGGATATGAAAGGAAAATACCCCGAAATCCTCTCTCATCCCCAAAAAGGTGAAGCTGCGAGAGATCTATTTGAAGGTGGAAAGAAAATGTTAGAAGAAGTCATCCAAAATCAGACTTTGAATATCAAAGCCATCGCTGGATTTTGGCCCGCTTATTCAGAAGGTGATGACCTCATTATTCAGGATGAGGATGAAAAAAGATTCTGTTTTCTAAGACAACAAAGAGACGCAGGTAAACACAATTATTGCTTATCAGACTTTGTGGCACCACAAACTGAAGAATTTCAGGACCATGTAGGTGCTTTTGCGGTTGCTATTCATGGAACTGAAATCCTTGCTCAACAATATGAAGATGAAAATGATGACTATAATTCGATTATGGTCAAGGCTATTTCAGACAGGCTTGCAGAAGCCACTGCAGAAAAATTACACCAGATAATTCGTGAAAAATGGGGCTTTCCCGATGATGAAAATATGAATCATGAACGATTGATGAAAGCAGATTATCGCTCGATTAGGCCTGCTTTTGGTTATCCTGCCTGTCCTGATCACAGTGATAAACGATCTTTATTCGCCCTTTTAGATGCGAAATCCCATGGATTCAAACTTACTGAATCCTGTGCTACTTATCCTGCTTCAAGTGTTTCGGGGTTATACTTCGGTCACCCGGAAGCGAAATATTTCGGTATCAACCGAATCGATGAAGGGCAAGTCATGGACTTGGCTCAACGCAAACGCATGCCTCGACGTGAAGTCGAGTATTGGCTGGCATCCATTATCGACTATGACCCAAATTGAATACTCAATATTCTCTTCGGTTTCGGCCAAACAACATAGCGGCTCCAAGGAGCGCAAGCATTGACAATGGAGTTGTGAACCCTGGTAAGCCTGCAAGTCCACTTTCTGCAACGTCATCAAGAGCATCTGCCAAATCTGTGGTAAATGTGACAACCAACTCTCCAGACTCAGTTCCGTCAGTCCAAGTCACCTTTACGTCTTGAGTGAAATCGGCAGTCTCATCAACACTGAAGCCTAGACCACCGTAAAAGTGCCCGTCCATTGCTTCCGCAGTGACTGTCATTACACCATCCGAGATAGTGATGACCAAATCATCTCCATCCGGGTCGGTACAATCCACCATGAATTCATATGTTCCTGGAATGAGTGGTAAAGTTGCAGTTCCACTCAATGGAGCAACCAATGCTTGACTTCCTTCGATTTTCTTTGAAATGTCAGACGCTTGTATAGCCCCTGTTGCACCTACTTCAGCCACAGCAAACACTTCACAAACCGGCAATCTGTTTTCAGTCGAGGTTTCGTTCGAGCCATTGTTGTCGTCATTGGTGTTGTTGCCATCTGAGCCACCATCTTCGCTTGGTGCTTTCCAGACAAATTGTCCATAATCGATGTTGTCCCAATTGTATGGGATGTCGACGTATCCAGCTCCCGATGACATAGCCATCAACAAAGAGACGCCGTCCTCTGTAACGAATTTACCTTTCTTTAGGTCGAATTCGCTGTTGCTTATGACACCATATCGAACGGTTGTTCCAATGGCCTCTTCAGGCACTGTTCCGTCAGTATAGTGGGTATTTCCTGAGGTGTTGGCATAGGCCTCATTCCTGTTGAACTCCCATGTACAGTACCATCCATCATCAGTACCGGCTGGTTCACAATATGAATAATCTCCACGGAAATTACCATCTGAATCTTCACACTCCCATAATCGATCATCTGCATCCCATTCGCAAAGAACATCTTGTCCCTTCATTTCTTCCCAATATATTTCGCTGGATCGGGCGCAGTAGTGACCTCTTTCATGCTCTTCGCATTCATCTGGGTTGTAATGCCTCGTCTCATATACGCCTTCTCTGGAACATACGTACCAGTCTCCTCTTTCCTCACAGGTATCATAAGGGCCTTGAGACCAATCGCCTTGATGACACATCCATTCTCCACTTGTTTCATTTTGAGTGCAAGTCTCGTATTCCATATTGTGCCAATTTTCTTCCATTCTGTCAGTTAGGCAATCATAGTGATCGACATTTCCATCTTCATCGTAATCCACACGCTCACAAGATTCGTAGACATGGCCCCTGTAGATATCTAAAACCCATTCACCGTCATTATTTGCATCCCATGAACCGTTAAGTAAGACATAGGCTGAAAATTGGATTCCTGTATCATCGAAAGTAATTTCACAGTATGAGTGGTCTTTCCCGACTGGTTTGCCGTTCATGATCCACGAGTTTCCAATTTCGGCTTCTATACAATCGGCTCCTTGAACTTCATCATACCACTCTTCAAAGTAAGCATCAAATTCTTCTTGAGTCATTACTCCATCCCTGTCACCTGTTTGATATTCGACATACAAATGGGTCCAAGTTCCATAGGACTCTTCGATGTTGAGGACCAAGCCTTCTGAAGTTAGTTCTAATAGCGCCTCGGCCACAAATTCTTCAGCTGAACCTTGTAAATCCTTGAGCCAATCGCAAAAGGTTACTTGTCGAGAATCATATCCTTGCGTGTAAACCTGTCGACCTTTTTCGCCATCATCATCTAACTCATACAGTTGAGCATTACCGTGAAGCACGCAGGAATTTTGTGGAATGGTGATTTCCCATGGTATGGTCATCTGACCTTCAACAATGTCTTCACCTAAAATAGTAGTATTTCCTTGAGTGATAATACTTTGATTTGTTGGTTGGTAATCATCAATATCGTCATGAGCAACCCATTCAAACCAATAATCTGTTCCATTGTTTAGATTCCATAGGTTCCACTCTACATTGGTGGTTTCACCTGGGGAGAAATCAGATTCCTCCGCTTTCTCTCCACCTTGAAGAAGTAGGTCCCAACCTGGTTGTGGAGGCTCCTCACATTGGTAATTATTGTTGTCAAAGAAATGGGAGATGTGGTGCTCCGTGCCATCATCATCATATCCAATTAGGGAAACTTCAATGCTTCTATGACAGATGTGCTGCGGAGCATCGGAGTGAAAGTGCAAGCGCTCTTCATAATTTGAATACGCTTCTTCCGTCATATTCTTTGCATCGTAATGGAATTTCGATTCATGGTAATGCGTTGGTTGTTGATAGTGTGTTATACCTTCAGATATCTCAAGCGTGTAATCTTTGGCATTGTCCAAATTCTCGCTTACAATTTTTATTTCGTTTTTATCTTGCCTTAGGTAGCCATCCCAGCAAGTTTCTTCAGAATCATGTTCTTCCATCTCACAATCGTATGTTTCATCATTAAAATCCTTGTACTGAACATACATGACTGCTCCCTTAGGGCAGCCATCTTCAGTCTCTGCAAATTCATATGGGCAGTTGTCGCCATTATCTCCAAGCCCATCTCCGTCTGAATCATATTGCTCATCTGGATCGTCTGGGAATGTATCCTCATTATCTCCCACGCCATCGTTATCCGAATCATATTGCTCATCTGGATCGTCTGGGAAAGCATCCTCATTATTTCCTACGCCATCACCATCATCGTCATATTGCTCTTCAGAATTATTTGGGAACTCGTCCTCGTTATCTGGCACGCCGTCATTATCGGAATCTGGACAGCCGTTTTCTGCTTCTCCATACTCGTTAGGACAGGCGTCCTCATCATCGAGTACACCGTCTTGGTCAGTATCTTGCGCTGAAACAACCGGCATCAAAGATACGGATATCAGCATCATCATCGTCAGAAATAAGGATTTTAGTTTGTTCGACATGTCCTTGTCCAGAAAATAGTCGCTTATAGTTCTAAGGCACTCAAGTTAAGCGGCCCCACCGCGATTCGAACACGGGTTCGTGGCTCCGCAAGCCACTGTGATATCCAGGCTACACTATAGGGCCTGCTTGCCCGACCTACCCCCCCGATATAATAGCCACGTATGGTTAAACACGCCATGAAAAAATAGGCCAATCCCTTTCCGTTGCGAGTTTTTTCAAAGTGCCTTCGGGATTAACAGCAATCGGATTTCCACATTTCTCCATAAAAAATGAGTCGGCAAAGGTATTTCCATATGCCCAACATAATTCCAAATCATGTTCATTTTTTGCAGCATCTTGCTCAACCACGGGAACCTTTCCCTTTCTGCGAGGGACAGACCAGTGCTTCTCAGAACCAGAAATCAAGCCCTCCCTTACTATTGGACCACACCCATAAACAGCATCCATGCCCAAACATTCTGACATGGCTTCTGCCATGGGAGCAACGGTGGCAGTTACCAAAACCAAACGATGACCTTGAGACCTGTGCCAATCCAATCTTTCCCTTGCCTCCCTAGGAACCCTGTGTTGTAATTTTTCATTGACTAAGCGCTGAGAATAGGTTGAAAGAATATCCCATTTTGCTAAGGTGAAATGACCCCTGTTTCTTGCAGCATCATATACTGATTGTCGACGAATAAGTCCGATTAAGAAACGAATGAGCCATGCTGGTAAACCAACAAAGAGACGCCATGGTCGTCGGTAAAGCAATGATGCCGTCAGGGTTTTTTCCGAACTGGCATCAAGCAAAGTGCCGTCCAAGTCAAAATAAGCGGCCACGCTGCCCATATTACGCCCATAATGGCTCACCTCATGATGCTGTCGTTTCATCTTCAACCGGGCCGTACACCCTTCTACCTGCACGATGATCATGCCACCAAGTCACATCTTGACGAAGGTACCTCGGAATGAATGAGCCAATTTTTCTTGGAGTTAATCCATGGTTCCTCATATTCTTGTCCAAAGAGAGGAAGGCGACTATCGATTGTGCAGAGCACCCAGGATTAGAAAATACGAATCGTTTAACTTCATTCATTAGTCTTACCAGTCTTGCTGTTTTTTGAGAATTCTTTCCACGAGTAGGTGGTGACATAAACAGTAAAATGACCTTCTTCCCATATCAAAGAAACAGGGGTTTTCCCAATCGCGCTTGAATGGAAAGAGACTTCAATAACCATCCGCTGGGTTCAATCGGTCGCCATGGTAGACACAGTTTCAGTCAGCCGAATTAATGTTCGAGATTTGCTTTCTGTTGACATAGAGGTATGGATGAAACATCCCGATGATATGGATTTCAAACCAAGGCTAAAAATTGTTGAAAACACACTGATTATTTCCAACGGAGAATCTCAAGATACGTTGGCTCAATTTGATTTAGAGGAAGAACATATGCTCGTCGCTCAGCGCGACCGAAGAATCGAACTAAGAGTGAAATTTCAAGTCCACGGTATGCATGGAAGATTGAATACAATCAATCCGATTATTGCTGATGGTAAAGCAAAAAAATTGGCCACGGCAAATTGGAAGACCGTTCAGCCTGTTGCTTTCGAATAATTTCTTCAACCCCAACAAAGTGTGCATCCGTGGTTAGTTGAAAATTACTGATAAGCAATCTCGCTTAACATAGGCACTTGAATTTCTACCGTAATTTCAAGCGTCCAATTGTTACCAGTATCTGGGTCAGGGAGAATGTCGGGGAGAAGTGAGTCTGGATCGGATTGATCTGCAATAACATAACAAATCCAATCTTCTTGACCGAACCTTGCATCTGATTGCGTCATCAACCTCAAGAGTAAATCTTCTTCGCTATCAGATTCATATTCACCATCTTCGCCGATTGGATTTAAATCACCATCTTCTATTTCTGTTCGGGTTTCTTCGTTCCTCGTGATGTTACCTGGCGTGGTTTCATTGCTTTTGGTATACCCATCAGAAGGAATTCTAATTCGCAAGGTAAAATTATCTGCTGGTTGGATGTCATTAGAATCTAAAATGAGTTCAGCGTAATAAGAAATTACTCGGCCAGATTCACCAGGAGTAATATTCGAAGACCAAGTCTCGCCTTCCTCGGTACTTGCTCCCCAATCCCAACTAAGTTCTTCCGTTTTCCAAACGACCTTGTATTTCCTTGTTTGAACATTGAGTGTGAAAATCTCTGATGCAATCCCGCCTTGGCCATCGTCAATCGTTAGCATTCCGTTTATGGTCATACTTTTTTCCGTTTGGACATTCACCACGGCTTCAAAAGCATCGATATCATTACTTGGATCCCCATCTCCATCGCTATCAACTTGAAGATTCAAATCCCACATATAGACCAACTCACTATTTTCAGTATCATAGGAATTACTTGCATCAAGTCTGACAATATCACCTGCACGAATACCTTCTGGGATATTTAATTCGATGATTGGTGGTCCATTAACAGAAATGGTCACGGTAGCAGTATCTTCACCACCTTGGTCATTAACAACCTTGAGCGTTACAACAAAAACCCCTGGAGACTCAAACAAGTGGGTTGTGTAGCCATTTACTGTGGATTGGGTAGAGCCATCGCCAAAATCCCACAGGTATTCGGTGATAATTCCCTCGATTGGATCCGAATCTCGGCCGTCAAAACCGACGGTGTCGCCAACTTGAATATTGAGAGGATTTGCATTCAATGTTGCTCTTGGTTCGACGATTGAGTCCATGATTTGCGTACATCCAGGAACCAAGAATAGAACGATGACAAGCAAAGGAAACAAAGCCCTATTGCGTGACATGATTCTTGGAGATTGAGCAGGTATCTAACCATGACGCTTTAAATTCTCATCCGAACGTCAAAAATCAACTTCTTCAGAAACATCGCCAAGAATCTCTGCTCCCTCCAGCATAGAGCTCATTTCGTCGATGTTTTCTACTTCAACAACATTGACATCATAATTCGAACCCATTTCTTCTTCCAATAAGTCATCAGCATCAACTTCGCCAACATCGTATTCCTCTCTTGGATTCTCAACTACTTCCTCTTCCAACAATTCCTCATCTTCTTTCAACAAGTCCACTGCAGAATTCAAATCGGTTTGCATCGAGTTTGAGTATGCTTCAGCAAGTTTCTGCTCAGTTTTGGCTTCTTTTTCCTCAAAAGTTTCTTCTGGTTCCGGCTCTGGCTTACGGAACCAATCTTTTATGCCCATGAGGGTGAATTGAAATCTGACATCCATTACCCTTTTGGAGAGAAGTTGAAATCCTTCCTCTCAATGTTGAACCATGGTCGGCGAAATTCTTGACGGTGTTCGTGTAATCGCCTTGGACCTAGAAACCACTGGAATCTCGACCAGAAATGACCGTATCGTTCAATTTGCCCTGATCGGTTCGCAGGCAAATGGAGAGAAAATTCAGTGGTGTGAGTTGGTTAATCCTGAGCGTCGAATCCCGATTGAAGCCATGAGGGTTCACAAAATCACAAATGAAGATGTTCGAAATGAGCCTGTATTCTCTACATATGCTGATAAATTATCCCAGATGATTGATGGGGCCGTCATTGTTGGGCATAATGTCAGACAATTCGATTTAGGTATGCTCAATCAAGAATTTTTACGTTGTGGAAAATTACCTCCAAAACCAAAAGCAATTCTTGACACACTCGAAATTGTTCGAAAATTAAAACTCCCCCGATCTCATCGATTGGGTGAATTATGCAGAAAACATGGCATTGACCTCCAGAACGCACATGATGCCGCAGCAGACGCGGCTGCTAGCCTTCTCTTGTTGTGGAAAATCATGCAAAACCACCCTGCAGCCTTTCGAAAACCACTCAATGAATTAGAAGAATGGATTGTTTCGAAATCAAGGCCCGCACAAGAAAACCAGTTAGGGAAAGGCCTCAATGATCTAGAACCAGTCGATGCGATTGGAAGAATTAGAATCGATGATGAAGGGAATATGATCCTCGCTTTTGGACGCCATCGAAGTAAAACAATTGCCCAAGTAGAACGCGATGACCCCTCATACATGCAATGGATACTTTCTGGTCAAGGCGTAAAAGATGAAACTGCGAGAAAACGTATCATAGAACATCTCTCAAGCATCAGGAATTGGTGAGAAGGGGAGCACATCACACCAATGACCTGCTCGCAAAGTTTCACCTTTTGCCATCACCCCACTTATGAAAACAGGACCTTTGTGCCCCTGTTCAAGCATCACTTCAAACACTTCTTTCGCACGATGATCGAAACGCAGAGGTTTTCTATCTCCTGTTGGAATAACCCGTCCACTGGTATCCAAAGCCTCGCAAAATTCTGCAATAGCTAGGCCATTACTTGTTTGATATGAGTGTATCAAAACAACCATGTCAACAAAATCTGATTGCATACCAGAAGATTGTTGCCAACTCATCCAATGAGGGCACCATGCTTTCCAATCACAAAACCCTCCACAAGAGGTCGGCCCCGGTGTTGCTTCAAGTGGATTATCTGTTACGTGACTGGATTCCCATGCTCGAAGGGCATCATCCATAACAGAATCGCCTTCAGCAGAATAGGCATGAGCGTTTTCAGAGTACCAGCCTTGAGTTTTGAGAGGAGGGGCATTGGGATTATTTGATAGTAAAATATCTCGATAAAGCAATAACTGCCTTTGAACTTCTGGTTTTAATTCATTTTTTGGGGCTCTTCCTGTTTTCAAATCTGCTACGACCCATGAAACCACCTCTCCACTCTGACTTTTTTCTGCCATAAGTAAATCCAGTCTCCCCATCAGTTTATCATCCGAAGTTCTCAATTCGGCTTCAACGGCCAAAACGCATGAGAGTACCTTTTTCCACATTCCAATTGTAATTTCCTCAAGTGAACAAGTTGGTAATTTTACAAATTTGAGAAGAAGGTGAATTGCCCCTACTTGGTGCTTTTTGGCCTTTGGATAATCTTCTTCTTTCCACTTAGGGCGACGTGGTGTCTTCATGAAAACACTTTTTTCTTCTTCCCATCGGTGTTTAAGAAAATCAGCGGCTAATGAAGGCATCCAATTGGTTTCAGCATCGTCACGATTTGTGAGGTCAATTTGTGCTAAATCTTCAATTGAGGCGTGGACGGCTGTACCTAGACTTGCAGCCATGCCTGCTTTTTTTGGTAATCCTTGGCGACTTAACCAATATTGTCGTGGACATGCCTCAAATCGGTTCCAAGCAGAGGGTGAAAGTGTATGGGGGCGGTTAGGAGGACCGGACATGATGTGCCATCTAGACAAGGGTCATCAAGACTGCTCATCGTTAAGGCTTATCTGAGACCATCTCTCAGTGAGATTCATACACCAATTGCATTTGGAGGAATCATGGCAAAAGCGAATGTGAAAATTAATGATTCCGTCGATACAGAGAATGCTCTCGTGCTTTGTTGTTTTCCTTCTGTGGGAATGGTTTCGAGCGTGATTGCACATTTTTTGATTGAAAAATTGGAATTAGAATTCGTAGGTGGAGTTGTCGATCCTCAATTACCTCCAATGTGTCTAGTAAGTGATGGGAAACCATTGCCTCTCATCCGAGCATACGCTGGAAGCCCCGTGTGCTCAACAAAGTTACCTGAATGTGACAAGATCATTCTTCTTATGTCAGAGCTCATTATTCCCGAGCCCTTGGTACAGGGTATTGTTGATGGGATGCTTGAGTGGTCCAAAGGGGCTAACCTATCGGGAGGTGTATTGATTGATGCTTTTGCTAAAAAGGGTATGAAAAGTTCAATGGAAGGTCAGGAGCCGGTGGTTGAGTATGAGGGGACAGATGATGTGGATGTTCTTGGCGTAGCCGCTACTGAAACCACACAGAAAACCCTTGAAGAGCTCAACATCCTTCCATTAGAGCAGGGCGTCATTAAAGGAGTCACAGGGTTGTTATTGAGTGAAGGCAGAAGAAGGGGCCTCGATATCATGAGTCTCATGGTGGAAGCTGATCCTCGCTATCCCGATGCTCGTGCAGCAGCGGTCTTGATTTCGCATCTCAATAAACTACTTCCTGCCATTGAATTAGATCATGAACCACTCATCGAAGAAGCTGAGAGAATTGAAGAGCAGGTAAGGCAAATGATGGAGGCTACAACTGATACAAAGGGTCCAGATAAACCATCATCGATGCTCTACGGCTGATTTCCCTGCCATAATCAGGCCCATGATGAGTAAGATAACACTCGCCCACGCTGGAAACACAAACGCAACATCTTTTGGCAGAAAAGGCGTCAATGACTCCCCCCTGGAGTACATGCCCCCGAAAGAGGCAGTAATCAAAATGAGACATACAGTCACCATGCCAAGTAAAGCATGAACCCGGTTCATATGGATTGATTGGTTCTGATATCGGTTCCATAACAAACCAACAGAGAGACCTATTGCTGCGCAAGAAAGCAAGAATTTGTTGAAAAGCATCACATTCCCCTCCGGTCCATTAGGAGATGCCGATATGCCACTAAATATGGCCAGAGGCGTGAATACCAATCCTGCAAATAATGCCCAGTGAGCCACAATATCGCTTGAATGTACGCCTTTTTGTAAAAACAACATCAAAAAAGCAATGCCACTCAAAACAAACGTACCCACTACCAACTCAGTTCCGATGACATGGAGGGTTCCCGAAGATATCATTCAGAAATCACCTCTCAATTCAAAGGGGTGTTCTGACATTTCTCCATTTACTTGGGGAATTGCGAAATTTGGGTCTTGAATCCAGGTTTCTTTTTCCCTTGGCTCAAAATTCTTTACTCTTCTCACAATCCCTATGCAAAATATCAAGAGAGCAATTCCTTGAAAATACATCGAGGAAGAGGCTACTGAGAACAATGGCTCATGGGCTATCAGTTGGAACCAAGGGGTCGTTTGATTGGGGCCTTCTCCTGCTAAGATTGCGCGCCATTCAATCAAACCGGGATTAATTGCTGCAGGGAGAGTGAAAGAACCGTTCACTACCTCCACAACTTGAGTCTGGCCTCCCTCTAAGCGCCATTCGATTTGCGTGTGGTTTACATCCTCAGTGAGCAGAGTAATCGTTGTTTGTTCATTGATGAGTCTGGTTGTGGGGGGTTCAAAGTTTTCAGATAAACGTGGCAAGTTTTCAGGAGGAGAAACAAGGGAAAAATAAATGATTTCAGAATTCTTGTGAAACGGAACTTGATTGCCTTCTCCACCATGTTGTATACTTCCCATGAGTGAGTATGTACCGGGAGTCTCTGGAGATTTCAATATCCAAGTAAATTGCTTCGTGTCTGTGGAAGATGACAAACGTGTTTCAACGTAATTATTCACTCCCCCATTAGGATCTGATACAATTTCCCACCCATCATACATCACTCGATCTTGTGCACCAGAGTTATCAATTAGTAAAAAAACACCAAGAATTCTCGACTCAGAATCGACGGGGAAATCTGAAACGTCAATGGTTACCGATGTCAACAATCCTGCCCATGTAGAACTCGGTGTGTTGATGGAAATTTCAGCGGTAGAAGTTGCATTTTGAGAAGCATCAGCATGGCAGGAACCACCGCATTGACCTGAACGCAAACCATCTCCATTTCCGCCTGGTTGGGCAATTGACAACTGAGAGAAAAGCGTCAAAATCACCAGCATCAATGCGATGCGAAAATTCAATCAATCACCACGAGCAATAAACATAGTCGCCACGCCAAATAAACCAATCAAAATAAGGCTCAAGGAAATAATCAGCCCCGTATTGCCTTCGTCATTGGAGGTGTCAGAGTTAAGACTTGATGCTTCTATGCTGATGCTTTGAGCGGGTGCATTTGTATTGACTGCAACGCCATCAATGATTGGAGCTACTTGATATGAATAATCACCAACTACAGGAGGATAATCTGTAAACTCATTGCCAAATACCTCTGCTATCGAGACATTATCTCGTAAGACTTGGTAGGAGGCATATTCTCCTTCCCATGTGATTGTGACAAATCGGTCGAATTTAGAAATTTGAAGATTTGTGGGCATCACTGCTTCTGTTGAAGATAAGGTGTATGTGGCTGTACCCTGTCCTCCAAATTCATCAACGACTGTCAAAGTGATCATGTGAGTCTCTTTTGTTGGCGTAAATGAAAACGCAGAGGCTGTATCTTCAACTACTTGGTCTACTTCCCAAATAAATTCTGTAATGAGGCTATCAATATCAGATGATTCGAACGCAGAGAAGTTGAATGGAATGCCAATAATCCCTGTCGTCGATTGAGGCTCAATCACAGCAACCGGCAAAGCATTCACAACAGTAAACGTTGCCTGTACTGACTCACCATAATCCATGCCATCGTATGGGGTTAAGGTAACCGTCCATAAATCCAAGGGGGATAGTGCGGTTGAGGGTACGAGTGACAAATTTGCATAATCTCCTTGCAAGAAACCATTTTTCTGCCAATCTATTTTGACTACAACCTCTTCACCTTCAACATCATTAGATTGGAAAGCAATATCTAAGTCTTCAACGGCGCTGATATTTCCTCCTTGAGTTAAAAATTCGACCGTCGGGGGAGCATTTTCTAGTAATTTTGTCACCGTAAATGGGCTTGACCAATCCTCACCATCATAAACAGTCAATGTCAGTGAAATGGGGTCTCCCTTCACATACTCAGGAGAATACCACATAACCCAAGACTCAGAAACTTCATCGATGCTGTCACCGTCTACATCGGTAAACGTGTACTCGTAACTGAGTGTGTCTGCTTGGGTTGCCTCAACTGGCAAGATTTCTACCATTGTAATCTCAGGTGCTGAATTAATCACTGTCACAACTTGGGATTCAAGTGTATTTGACCATGATGTACCATCAAAAATTCTCACAACAGCCTTCCATGTATCTCCTTTTGTGGTCATATCAGATGTAATTGTCATCATGTCATCATATTGAGATTCATTGACATCGTTTTTGTGCCAGTAAACATCCACAACGGTAATTTGATCGGCATCAGGATCGGTAAAAGCGTATTCAATTGTAAAGTCTGTAGTGGTGTTCACCTCGATGGATTCAACGCTCACCGATTCCAAAACAGGGGGCTGGTTATCTGATTCGATGGTAACTGGAGGCGTCATATACCACGAACTTAAATCAAAAGTGTCTGTAAATTGAATCTCAGCATACCACTGATCATCTGCACGAGTTGCTATGTGTGAGATGGTTAACGTATCATCGAAGGTCGCCTCTCTCACATCATTCACATACCAACGTACTGATGAAACGCTAACTGAATCTTGGTCGGAATCAGAGGTTGAGTAGACAAGTGTGAGATCGTCTGCTGAATTTGGCTCACTTGGGTTGATCATTACGTTGGATGCCGTTGGCGGTGAATTAATGATTGACACTGTATTTGATAACTGAGTATCTCCCTCATCTTTTCCATCAGATGGGGTTACTTCGACATACCACTCTTCTCCTCGAGTTGTTAAGGTAGATGAAATTGATGACTGACCTGACAGAGAGGATTGCTCGATTGTATCCTTATACCATGTGATAATCGAGCCAGATTCTGGGTCGTTATCATCGTCTTGATAATCATAAGTCAAGGTAAGCGTATCAAGCGTGTATGCAGGAGAAGGAGATAGCATGACATTTGCGGCCGATGGAGGTTGGTTTGCTGGCGTATTCTCAGCAACAGTGTATTGGGCTGTATCCCAAGAATCCCCAGACGTTCCTCCATTTGAGTTTGCACCTAACCCTGCGACATTGAAAGTGGCCGTACCAGTTCCTGCGCCGGGTGCTGTCCATTGCAAGCCCCAAGTGCGCATGCCAGAATTATGAGTATGAGTTGCTTGATTTAATGCCGTGTCTACCTTGACCCCTCCGGTTCCGATTCCAGTAGACAACTGACCATGGTCTACCCCGAGATTGAAGCCGCCGCCTCCAGATCCCGTAACACTAACGCCAATGGAGTATGTCTGACCTGGCGTATAAGTGCTAGGAAGGCCGGACATACTCACCGTTACCGCATTACCGTTCGAATGACAAGAACACCCGCTGGTACGGTTGTAGATTCCGCTTGAACTACTCTCGCCCACAGGAGCAATTACTGAGGCAAACAGCAAAAGCGCCAATGTTGCCCAAATCTTGAGTTTCATAAGGACTGATACAAACTCAGGTAATTATAACCATCTGTTTAATGACTCAGTAATCAAACAATGTTGGTTGTGCATCCATGGAACCGGTTACCGTTTCTGTTTTTGCTGCCAATTCTTTCATCAACTTTTCTTCATCCCAAATTTCAATTGAGAGGTTGCTCGCTTTTTCAAGCTTCGAGCCGGCTTTTTCACCTGCAACCAAAACGTCAAGGTTTTTACTCACACTACCAACTGTTTTTCCACCTTGGGATTGAATCATGGCTTGTATCTCCTTTCTAGAAGCAGATAAAGAGCCGGTAACACAAAACGTCATGCCGTCAAATTGGCCACTGGCAGAAGGTAATTCCGCCTCAACATCGATCAACTCCAATAAATTTACAACCAGGCTCATTCTTTGATTCATTCCTTCAAAAAATATGTCGGAGACTTTTTCACCAATACCATCAATTTCAACTAAAGAATCCCGTTGAGGATTTCTCATCCATTGGATTAAGGATTCAATATCTGTAAAATATTGTGCAATGGATTGAGCCACTTCTGGGCCAATTCTTGGTAAACCGAGTGCGTGTAAAAACGATGAAAAAGAAAGGGTTCTTTTTTTCTGAATTTCTGAGACAATATTTGTCGCTGACTTCAGGCCCATGCGCTCAAGTGGTAACAAATCCTCGACGGTTAAACGATACAAATCAGATATCGTTTGAACAATTCCTGAATGGAGTACCGCCTCAATAAATTTCTCTCCAACTCCATCCATTTCGAGCGTTCTGCACCAATAAACGATAGCAAGACTTGATTTTGCTGAACAAGTATCTGAAGGACATCTCAAAAATGCTCCGTCCTCAACAACCCCTCCGTCACAAGAGGGGCAATTTTCCACTGATTTAATGGGGGCAATTGGTGGAAGAGAGACGGAAAATAATCTCCCATCTGCGTGTTTTCGATTTTTCAAATCATCCGAGGTTGCTGGACCGAGGCTTTCGATAATCTTTGGAATAACGTCTCCTCGACGCACGATTCGAATTCGGTCACCGATTTTTAAGCCAAGGCGAGTAATCTCCCCAACATTGTGTAAAGTCACATTTTCAACGGTTACTCCACCCACCATTTGAGGGGCGATTCGGGCCACAGGTGTAATGGCTCCTGTTCGTCCTGTTTGCCAGTCAACACCCATCAGCACACTGATCGCTTCTTCAGGAGGGAACTTCCACGCCAATGCCCAACGTGGGTGATGGGCAGTCATACCTAACTTTTCTCTGTGAATCAAATCATCAACTTTGAAGACAAGACCGTCGATTTCAAACTCAAATGTTGAACGTTTTAGGCTCCATTCTTTTGTGTAAGAAATCATTTCTTTGTGAAGGTCTTGAGATTCAAAAACTCTCCAAGGTGCAGGCTCTATTCCTGCCTCTTGAAGCCAATGCAATAAATCACTATCAAAATGAATATCTGGAGAATCATTCGGGAACTTGACATCATACGCACAAAACACCAAATCAGATGCTTTGGCTTTTCCATCTCCGTGCTTTTGACGTAAAGCCCCTGAACATAAATTTCGAGGATTTGGCGATACGTCTCTGTATTTCTCCTTATAAGTCGCTAGAGGCATTACTACCTCGCCTCTCACATGAATGGTGTATGGATATTTGAGTCGGGTCGGGATGTTTTCAACTAGTTTTGCGTTCAACGTAACATCTTCACCCCGCTCTCCACTCCCTCTTGT
>MDTE01088811.1_pt1 | contig 49215 bp, 29 predicted proteins | sample 811231 | NCBI WGS metagenome assembly MDTE01 (sample SAMN05326651, study PRJNA326480) | marine metagenome | isolation source: seawater | place: Indian Ocean: Red Sea | collected 2010 | reverse complement strand
TGGATCCACTTAGGTAAGTTTTCATATGCTGTTGCAAGTCTTGCCAAAAGGTCCCTAGCAGTTGATGCTTTGTTCGCTAGGATACCTACGTTAACGTTGTCGTTAAAAATTAGGTAGTGTAGTAGATATGAAACGACAGTAGTAGATTTGCCAGTCTGACGAGGCAGTTTGGCAATGTTAAATCTATTGTTGTGGAACTTCTCGATTAACTCCTCTTGGAAGTCCCACATTTTAAATGGCACCAGACCTTCGTCAAGTGAGACGATCTTCACATAGTTCTTTGTGAAGTATACGGGATCCTCTTTACACTTGATGAACTCTGCAACCTGTTCTTTCGTAAAGTCAATTTGAACATTCGCTTTCTTTAGAAGCGGGTTGCCAAGATAAATCTGATCGGATGCCATGAAAATACTAGTTCACCACTAGTATTTATTTGTCCCACCATTTAGTCTCTCCGTTGCCGTGGTCATCGGCAAATTTTTCAAGATCTTCGAGACGCTTATCCCAGGTGTCTCCTCCCACCTTTCCTCTACTTGGATTGATACATGTATCATCTCCTAGGTTATTACAGACAAGACCTGCAAGATCTAGTTCGTTACCTTTTACTCCCGTTCCAGACCAACGATGTTCGTTGTTGATCCATACTGCACCACATTTAGGGCATTCCTTCCTCGATAAACTGAAGTCGGACAGCTCTCTATCGTTGGTCATTGTTGAGTTCCTCTATGAGTTTGGCGATTTCTGCATGGTCTTTATCAAGTCGGCGCTTTAATTTCTTACGCATACGTTCCATACGGAACTGAATCCATGCATACCTTAGTTGTAGATCCACATAAGCAAAAAACCTCATCGTTGCCTCAACACCTCCTACAGCGAAGAGGATGAGAACAAAGATGAGGATTAAGTAAGCACCATACATGTGTTACATCCAGCTACACCTATTATAGAGGTATGTAGGAGAAAATAGTGTAACAATTAGCTACGATTTGTGTCCTTGTCTTGGTTTTTAAACTTTCCTTCATATACCTTAGTCCACGGAGCGTAGAGTGGGAGAGGATAGTTCTTCTTTCCTTCTGCTAGTTTCTTATACCAATCAGCATCATACTTGGGCATCTTCTTGAAGTCTAAAGTTTACATTCATTACAATTCTTTTCTCACTCATGATTGGATTAGTGGAGCAGTGGAAAATATCTGACTGAAATACGACCGCTTTTCCTTTTTGTGGAGTGACTCTATGTCTTACTGGAGATGTGTGATGTTTCTCTTTATCATACTTTTGTTTGAAAAATAAAGTGTCCCCATCACTATCATTTACAAAATAAAGCAACACCCACCCATCAAAACAATCTATATGTGGAATGTTGTGATGAATCTTAGTCAGTTTCTTGTTAGGGAACATGCAGTTAAATTTGATTCTCTCAAAAATTGGATTGAGTATGTCAATATGCTGAAGCATCTTCCCTGATAATTCTCTTGCATATGAATCATATGGAGAATTGTTTGCATACTTTAGACTATGACAAACATGAGACATCTGTATAGATGTTACCGCATTTTCAGTCACCATTAATTCTGGAATAGTTTCATGAACTTCAAATCTCTTTGGGTTGATATCCATTCCCAAATAGTATGGGAAGATATCTGAGGAGAGAAGTTTTTCAAGTTCATCCGCTTCTGTTTCAGTTAGAGCGTTATCAATAACAATGAGATCATGCATATATCAACAATTCCAAGCACGTAGTGATTTATTAATTCTTGAGTCTGGATCGCGAGCAGTCTTCTTAGAAGTTAGCTTCGCTTTCATACCTTTCATTCTAGCGCAGAAGGACTTCCTGCGGGGATTTCCAACCTTCTTGCTTGGTGCTTTAAGGTCGCTGCCTGGATTTTCTCTTTCGTAAGACTTGCGTCCTTTTTCGTTGAGTCCTCCAGATTTGTTCTTTCCTTCCTTTCGGGTCCAGGCTGCTTCTTGGATGTCATGCCTGAGTTCTTTAAACGACTTCATATTTATTACCCCGCTACGGTACAAGGAGAAGCGTAAATGAATCCAGTGCCAGGAGTAACATCAGGAGCAAGTCTCAACTCAATAGTTTCGCCATCTGTTTCTGGAAGATAAGTTGGAACGCTAGGATCATCAAATTTAACCTGACCAGGATCTTTTCTGATGTATAGAGTCTCAGCAGGTTTGATAACCACATCCATGTAATTACCAACTTCTTGGTCAATAGTATAACTGTGATTATATGTCAGACCAGTAGAAGGTTCGAGACCTTCAACACCAACTACTCTGGCACAGATAGGAGTATCTGATTGGTTATCAATCTTAACTACACTGGCACGTAGGATTTCCATTGATCTGAGTTTCTGAGTGCCAGAAACAACACTACCATATGCTGCTGTAATGGTAGCAACATCGATCGATGTTATCTTACCAGTAGGTTTGATAATCATTACTCTCCTGCCTCTTCACTCTTATTTATTTGTTTGAGCATTTTCTGGAGATCTGCTGTGCTACCAACAAATAGATTATTAGTAGTGTTGTTGGTCTCCCTCTTGGTGGGTGCCTCAAGGTTCTTCATTTTCTGCTGAAGATCAATGAGTTTGTCAGTGGCGTCTGCTACCTGCTTCATGGCGTTCACAGCGACTTCATACGCTCTAGGGTGCCCAGACTCCTGTGCTACCTCTAGTGCTCCGTCTAGCGCCTCCTGACCCTTGCTGAGCAATGAGTATAATTGACCACGAGTAAACTCGTAGTCTTTTGTCTGATCGTCCTTCTCTTCTTTCGGAGGTTTAGGTTTTGATGGTTCAATGTCAGTCGATTCAACTTCGATATCGAAAATGTCTTCCATGTTATCTTCAAATTTGCTCATAGCAGTTCAATACCCTCATTAAATCCAAAGTCATCTCCTCCAGTCAGGAGAGCATCATCAAGTTCATTAATGACACCATCGTTGTTCTTATCTTCGAGTGCCCTAGGTGTATAGGTAACCTTCGTAGTTCTTTGTGGAACAGCAGAGTTGATACCTTCGTATACGATTGCTTTCTTGATGACACTCGATTGATCGAAGGGTCCGTAGATGTAAGACTTAGCAGTAAATGTTAGAGTCCAAGTAATGTACCTACGCTCAAGGAAACTATCATCCCATGCATCATCATAATTGACACCATTGAGTGTGATAGCAACATCACGTTTCTCATTCATGTCAGGGATCATGTTGAGAGTGATATTGAATGCAGGTTGAAAATATGGTAGGATCTGTTCAAGAATCTGTAGACCATCATCCTGAGACTTAGCGATGATACCAAGTTCAAACTCAATATTGTATGGAACAGGAACATACTGCTCTTTTACCTCAGTGCCATCGTCTTGAACAATGGTTCTATACTTTTGAATAGGAGATGTTTTACGTTGAGCATCATATTGAATGCCAGTCATCTCAAAGTATAGACGTGGCAAAGTAATAGCAACTTTACGTGACACATCAGGATTCTGTTCCAGACGTGTCAAGAACTTTGCCTTTGGACCATATGCCAAAGGAACTTTTTCTTCCTCAAGCACAGTAGTTCCATCGGTAGGATCTACCTTCTTCAAGGTAATATTGTTGAATAAGGTTCCAAACCCAACAATATTCTTACGAATAATTTCGTTGTAAAAATGTGACCCTAACATTAGATACTACCTGTAAAGTTACCTGCTTCACCGAATGGGTTGCCCTCAGTCCAATCAATAATATTATCAGCGGTGTCCTCGATTACTCGATTCTGATCATACTCGCTGTTCGTATTATTTAGAGTGTCAAATGTACCTACTACATGAACAGCACTGCTGTCGTTTCCAGTCATAGCTTCACCAGTAGCAAACGTACCAGTTCTGTTGATAACTTGTAGAACTCTTGTAGCAGCGTCCCAAGACTTCACTTCTGCTTCTGTACCTGTGGTTGATCCTGATACTGTTTCACCGATGGTGAAGTCACCAGTACCACCGACTGCCATAGTAAGAGCAATAGCATTGCTAAATATAGTCTCAATTGCATCGATCTCTGCAACGCCTGTAGAAATGTCATCACTACCATACTCATAAATTTCTGCGGTCATTGTATAATAGTAGATCTTGCCCAACTGGTAGAAAGGATCTTCTCTTTCGACAAACTTGATCTCGTAAAGATCTTGAGTTAGTGGGAAGTAAAGTAGATCACCTTCATTAGGTCTACCATTAACAGTTAATGTTGGATTGTGCTCGGCAACCTCTGCATCCCAACGTCTTTGAGACACAGAGAATCTTACCTCGTCAGTAATTCTAAGACCAAACTTACTGATGAACTCAGATGGAGATCCAAATCCTTCAACATTCTGAAGCATCATCTCAATCTGAAATTGTTCTGTATACTTGTTATAGATGATATCATCCAAAGTATTATCCCTTAGGATAGTTCTTGGCATGTAATAGATATCCGTACCGAACAGTTTGATCTGTTCGTCCACAAGGTCCTGCAACAACCCCTGTTCTCCAGAGGTGCCGCCGTAATAAGTTGGAAAATAAGGACTAGTAGGCATCTTATCCGATCATATCCATTGGTGGAAGGGAATAATCTGTCATCATTCTAGACTCTAATTCTTTCACTTCACGATTTCCATCTTCCCAGATCTGGCGACCATTGAGGTTGATGCCACCAGGAAGTGAAACGTTATTGTACTTAATTAGATTCTGACCCCACTGCCTCTTCATCAAAGCAGTAGCGTATTTCTTGACAAAACTATCGTTGTATACTTGAGTATACGTATTTGGATCTAGGTATCTGTAGCAGTCAATAACAAGATATTGATCTTCTACAACTCTAGATTTATCAATGTCAATATACAATTGATCTTGTCTCTTGTTGAATCTGTATTCAACTAGAGCTCCAGTATTGATAACCTGATCAATAGTCTCAAAATGCTGTTTGATCATGTAGTAGTTTGTCAAGTCAAAATTACCAAAACTAAATGCAGAACCTGAAGAGAATGAAAACAGGTCCATCAAATAGTATTGATTGCTCATACCAAAAAGGTTGTTCCTCATAAAGTTTGAGGAAACACCAAATACTTTTTGAATGCCAATGACAAGATCAGGAACTTCAATATAGTTGTTCCTTTTCTCCCATGAAGTCCCGTCAGCAGATGTAGACGTAGCATCACTCTCGTTAAAACGAGTTACCTCAGCAGCAGTAAACTTGTGCTTGAGATACATCCTTTCTACACCATCGAAATGATATTCGTGGTAATACTGGAGTGCCTCGTCAATGATGTCATCCTTCTGGGTGGCATCCATATTGATCTGCAGAACAGGCGCACCCAACTGACGTTCACAATAGTCAATTAATTCTTGTTTGGTTGTTGGTGTAGCCATGCACCTAGATACAAAAAATCCCTACTTCTATTTAGGAAGCAGGGAAATGTGTCATTCTGCAGGTGTTTCTTCAGGCGTTTCTGCTGGTGGATTGAGTAGTTCCAGAGTCTCTAGACCACCGATAAGTTTAAGCTTATACTCTTTTGCCTTGGTAAGATTCTCTTCTAGTTCAGAAATCTGCTTATCTGCTTTGGCAAGTTGATCTTCAAAATTCTTTTTGAGTTCAGTCGTATCCATTGGTTGATATAGAATGATGTTGTGCTATAATATTTAGGTATGAAGTAAACTGCTGTGAATGTATTCCCTCTGTTTCCAAGCGTAGTTGGCGCTTCTATTTTAGATAAAAGAGTCAACAAATACTATGGCGCATTGATGGGAGAAGAGTTCACCTCAGATTCCAGAAGATATGATGCTCCTGATAGTTATCCTAGTGTTTGTAGAAAAGTATTAGACAAACACCCAGAACTAAAAAATATTATACTACAGGAGTTTAATAAATTCAAGAACGAAACTTTAAAGTTAAACTCCACTGACTTTGATATCACTACATCATGGATGACAGAAACAAACTATGGTGGATATTGTCATTACCATAATCACAAAAACTGCTATTACAGCGGTGTGATGTATATTGACAATCATGCATCTGGAGATTTAGTTTTTAAAAATGTACTGAACAATCTTCATAGCATGTATGTCAATCCTCCAGACGAGTGGACTCAAGAAACATATCAAACATTTTATATTAGACCACTACAAAATCTTGTGGTATTTTTTCCTAGTTATCTAGAGCACAAGATTGATCTCTATACAGAAAAGAAGACTAGATATTCACTAGCATTCAATTTGCATCCCGTAGGTAAGTATGGAGAAGCAGATAGTTATATTGAACTGAAACTATGAAGTATACTTATTCCGAAGATCCTTGTCCTTGCGTTCTTCTTGAGAATGTTTTTGATGAAACTCAACTAGATGAAGTTTGGAAAGAAATTGATTTTATCCGACTTAGTTACCAATCTGATACAGGTGGAGCAAGAGATGATGATGGTAAACTAATGAAGAATAACAATGGAATGTTTCTGAATGAAGTGTTTACATCTCCAGACTATTCCAAGATCATGAAGCACACCACTCAGCAATTGTTTGACAATGGTTGGTGGCATGGAATTCATCATACATGGTTTGGAAAAATGTATGGCAGAATGAACCATAAGTCCATGTTAGTAAGTGAATATTCTGATGGTGGTTATTACCATCCTCACTCAGACTTTGATGTTTTTACAGCACTAATTTGGTTGTGGAAAGAACCTAAACCCTTTGAAGGTGGAGACTTTTATTTTGTAGATAGAAACAAAAAAATAACCCCCGAGAATAACTCAGGGATTATCTTTCTTGGTTCAGAACCTCACGCTGTCGATGAAGTAAAAGGTGATGGTCGTTTTGTGATATCTACCTTTATTACTTTAAGTCCAGATCCTAAACTCAGACCTAAGCGACAAACGTAACTGTAACGTATCCTTGACCAGTATTGAATTGACTTAGGTTAGCTACACTGCCTGTGTGTGGAGTATGTGGTTCGCCTCCAGTAGTAGACCATGATCCGTTAGATGTTGCGTAGTTAGATCCGCCATCGGCAAGGAAGGATCCACCGCCACCGCCACCTGGGTCACCGCTACCAGACGCGCCGCCACCTGAGTAACCGCCGCCTCCGCCAGCACCCTCAGCGTCATTTCCGTTGAAGGACTCACCGCCTCCACCGCCATAACCGCCAGAGTTACTTGATAGAGATCCGCCGTCTGCTTGACCGCCTTTTCCTCCAGAAGTTGCTGCTTGACCACCGCCTGCACCAGAGGAACCACCAGAACCAGCAGTTAGGAATCCGCCACCAGCACCAGGACCGCCGTCAGTGTTGTTAACAGTTCCTCCGTTGCCGTTTTCTCCGCGAGTGTTATTACCTCCAGATGGTGGATTAGTTCCTCTGGTTTCCATAGCTCCATCTTGACCCTTGGATTGGGAAACTGTTCCGTAATAAACGTCTCCGTTTCCACCTCCACCACCAGCAATAATTAGTGGTTCTCCAGAAATAGCAGACCAGACGAAGGATCCACCTCCGCCTCCGCCACCCTCACCAGAGGTAGCGGGTTGAACGCCTGCGATAATATTGTAGACTTCTCCTTCTTCTAGTTGCCACTCACCTCTCATCACTGCCCCGCGACCAGCAGATCTTCCAGAGTTGTTGTTGACAGCGTTACCTTCTCCGCCTTTTGCTCCAGCAACTAAGAATCTATATGTTCCAGATTTTGGAACTGTCCAAGATTGAACACCATTGCTATCAACGTTAAAGTAAAGAGTATTGTTATTCCAGTTACCAACACCCTGTCCTGCCATAGTTGATCTTGCCTGACTCAATGTAGGACCATTGGCACCAGTTTGACCACCATTATTGAAAGTCACATTAATGAAGTCATACAGACCAGCACCGCCAGCAAGACCAACCCACTCAGTTCCAGACCATACCTGAAGACCTGCTTCATCGGTATTGGTTAGATAAATCAAAGTTCCTTGAACAGGACTTAAGGAATTCCTCTGTGCTTCAGTATACTGAGGAATAGATAACTGGGTATTGACTTGTAGTTTATCTACGATTAATTGTGACATAGTTTTAGACCCACTTTCCGTCGAGCGTATATAGTTGTACCTGTTTTCTTTCTATATTGTAGAAAAGTTCCCCAGGAACAGGAGCTGGTAGTGTGTTGTTTCTTACTGTCTTATTTTCATAGACAGGAAGAATAACATCTGCTCCTGGGTTAACTGTTCCAACAGTTAGTTTTCTTTCCTTTGACATTGTTGAAAGGTTTAATTTTATTTATATCAACAACCATGTAGCGTTGGAAGAAATAGTGACTGTATTACCATTGGTAATCTCAATGTCGCCAACACTATAAGCAGTAACGTTGGAAGGAACTGTTACGCTCTCATCAATAGTGGTCTTCTGAACCTTGATGATTCCGAAAGAATCAACCCATTGTCTTTGACCATTAGCATACAGAGTTGCATCAACCTGACCACCAGTCTTGGAAGTTCCTTCAATGTAGATCTCTCCACCAACATGGAGTGTATATTGTGGATCAACCTTATTAATACCAACCTTGGAGAGTCTATAAATGTTTGCGCCATTAGCGTCACTAGATTCTGTCCAACGTGATGTAACGAACTCTTCATTGTTCTGATAAAGAATACCATTGATGTTCATGTCACCCTGGACGTTCAGGCTGTATGTTCTATCAATAATGTTCTGAGGATCACTTTGATCCTGACCACCAAAGTCTAGAGTATTGATAGCGACTCTGTTATTAGTTCCCTGAATTGCAAGTGCAGGAGTAGACTTGAATCCTGGGTTTGTACCAGCACCATCTTGAGGAGTGATTTCAAATACATCACCCGCAAGGATGTTGTTACCCATTCTGAAGTTACTCAGAATTCCACCAGCTCCAGAAGCAGAACCTGTTGCTCCATTGAAGTAGATAGGAGCATCGTCGTTGTTGGCAGTGTCTCCTAGGTAGAGACCATCAACAGCTCTTACGAACTGATTAGTGTAGATGTCTCCATCTTGTACTGTCAACTTATGAGTATTTGGTGTTGCGGTGCCGATTCCAACGTGACCATTTGCGTCTACACGGAATTTCTCCGAGAGTGTATTGGATGTCTCACCAGTTCCTTTGGAAGTGTAAACAACGAATGCAGAAGAACCTTCCAGAGTAGTGCTATTAGCATTTGAATTTTCTCCAACTTCAGCACCAATTCTGACGTGTGGTTTTCCGTTGTTGTTAGAATCACGGAACTCAAATTCAATGAAGGTCTTCTGTTGACTTAGGTCATTGACCTTTTGGGTCAGACGTGCCATCGTCAAACCTTGATCGGCACTACTGGAGTTCTCTTGGAAAATATCCAGTTGATATGTTGGTGCTGCATCACCAAGACCAATTCTCTTCGTGTCCTTATCAACAACGAATACGTCAGTGTCAACTACCAGATCTTCAGCAATTGTGATGTTGCTTAGGAAGTCTGCTCTACCAGATACACTCAGTGCTTGGTTTGCTTGTGCAATTCCACTGATTAGTAGAGCACCAGACATTGTGTCGCCTGCCTTGAGAACGTTCAAGGAAGCAGCACCAGTCAGTGCAGCAGTGATTGTTCCTGCCTCAAAGTTGCCAGAAGCATCACGGATAACACCAGTGCCTACAACGTTAGTGGAGTTGAAGGTGATGTTACCAGCGTTCCAGACCTTATTGCCATTAACTGTCAACTGATCTGCATCAGCAACCTTGACTTCCAGACCGCCAGATCCATCGGTGTTGTTACCACCAGAAGCGATTAGTGCAACGTTATAGTTTGTTGCAGCAACCTGAGAAGATCTGAAGTAGATCGAAGGATCAGAAGCAGACTGACCATCTGCTCTACCAAGCTTCAATCTAGCATTACCACCAGAACTTGTAGCAGTAATAACATCGAACGTTCCATCAATTAGACCATCTGTATTGTCATCAATTTGAGCAACACTGAAGTCTTGGAATGGGAATGCATTTGCAACACCACCAGTACCAATAAACTTAGCACCAATGAAGTTACCAGATGTCAAACTACCAGTCAACATTGTGTAGTTGTTGGCAGCATCATTAACATCTTGGTTTGCTACTACCTTGGTCAGGGTGATTTCACCAACACCATTACCACCAGAATCATATAGATTTACAGGTAGACCAGCAAGGAATGGAGCGGTAGAACCTAGAAGTTCATCACGGACCAGAATGTTATATCTCTGGTCTCCAGTCCAATCAACAACACGGAACTCTTCGAGAACATCTTTCTTAGTTTGCAGGAATGGAAGTCTCTCATCAGACAGAGTTCCATAGTTCATATGGGTAGCAGTCTGATACCAGATTCCCTGGCGACTATCCATCTTATCAGCGTCTAGTCCGCTGAGTTCGCCATCATTTCCAGAACTCCAAATCTTGTTCCAACCACCAAATGCGTTAGCAGGACTGGTGAATGAACCACGGAGATACATGTTACCGCCATTAGAAGCAGTGCCGTCCGTGAATGCTAATTGTCTTACACCACCGAAGGTAGCGTCAAAGTCAGAACCACCATTTCTGATAGTCATTACTAGGTGACGTGTGCCACCATCGAAGAGACCATCAGCAGTGTTGTTTTTCGTATCAGCGATGATACCAGCAGAGAACTCATCAGGTGATGGGTTACCAGTTGGAGAATTAGTAGAGGTCTTCAGTCTCAGTGTGTTACCAGACTGGTTAGCAATACTGATGTTGTATGTACCAGATAGTCTGTCAACAGGTAGGACACCAGCATTCATGTTACCTGCGTTCAGGTAGAACGAACCTTGTGCGCCGTCCAGGGTGTCAGCGTCAAGACCAGAGTCAGGACCAGTATTGATGTCGATAGAACCATTACCAGATTGACCGATAATGAATTGAGACTTCTTAAATCTTGCAACACCCAGTGTGCCATAAGCGTCACCAGAAGTTGTTAGGTTGGTTACTCTGTCAACGTCAATAGCAACGTTTGCATATTGTCTTAGAACTGTCGTTACTTTAGCAAGTAGGATCAGACCACTACCAGCACCGATATCGGATGGAGTAGAAGAAACAATAAAGTCAACATTTTGCTGCTCAGTATTCTGACCATATCCAGAACCACCATCAACGATAGTAACATCAGTAACGACACCAGCAGTAGTGATGATATTAACTCTTAGACCTGTTCCGTTACCACCTGTCAGTGGGACGTTGAAGAAAGGACCAGCATCAAATCCAGAACCACCATTTTGAATAACAATCTGATCAACGAATCCACCTTGAGTCTGTGAAGATTCAAAGGTTAGAGGAGATCTTCCTCTATCGAATTCTAGAACTGTACCAGCAGGTAGTGTTGCTGTAAGGAACTTGTCAATGGTAACTGTTGTCTCTCCGTTTTCAGTCAGAACACCACTGATGTTTGTATCTGCTTGGATACCAGTGATTTGCTCTACAGCGTGACCTAGCAGGAAGTTAGAACTTCCTTCAAACAATAGTGTAGAAGAACCACTATTAGATTGGGACTTCAGTTTAGCAAAGTATCTAGTCTCAGGACCCTTAACTGTTTGTACTGCAGGTGCATATGCTTGGTCACCTCTCAAGAAGGTGAAGGAGTTTGCAGCACTCTGTGCTCCCTGTGCATTGGTTGCCAGACGTGCGGTAGAGATAACACCAGATGTAATCTGGTTTGCTGCAATTTGATCAGATGATAGAGATACCCAGTTGTTGCTGTTGCTAGCAGATGTGTTAACAATACGATTGATATTGATTGTCTCAGGTGGAAGATCACTAGATTGAATAGTGTCAGTATCTTGAAGTTTGATATTGTTAACAATGCTACCATACAATCTGCTTTCAATCAGGGCATTAGCAGTTGCTTGTGTACCAGAACCAGCGGGAGCAGCAATGGTGATGGTTGGTGGTGTGGTGTATCCTTTACCACCAATAACACCATTGAATAGAACGAGATCAATAATAACAACTTGACCATTAGCAATGGTACATTGTGCAGCTGCAGATATTGCACCTGCTTGTGGGTTACCACCAGAGAATGTGACAACAGGAGGGGTGACATATCCAGAACCACCATCAGTAATGTTGATCTGATAAACAACACCCTGTCTATACTCGGTTGCCTGAATCTTACCACCAGTGATGCTACCAGTGAAGATGTCAGAAAGAGTAAACTGCAGAGTAGTATCTACAGCAAACGATGCAAACAAACTATCGTTATCATTGTTCAGAATGAACGAGGAGCTAACGTCCTGTTGGATCGCGATGTCACCCGCTAGTGCGCCTTCGATAGCAACTCTTTCTGCTTGGTTTGCAACTGTGTAAACCTGGAAAGGACGTAGAGGTGGAATCTGATCTTCGGAGATCTTACCAGAGTCAGTAAGTTCAACCAGTGCTCTAGGAACTGGGTTTGTGGAGTATGGTTTGTTGATGTAAGGACCGAGGTTGTTAGTAATGAAGTCCTTAACTGCTTTCTGGGTTGGTAGTTTGGAATCGCTAGTGTTAGCGCCACCCAGTGTGTTGCTGTTATCGAAACCAGTAACAACAACGTCACCACCTTTCAGTTTCAAGAATTCAACTTCCGAGATGGTCACAGTACCTGTAAAGGTGATGTTACCAGTTCTGTTTTCGATTCTTGCGAATGTACCAACCTTGAAGTCGCCTAGTTCGTCAGTACCAGAGACATATGTTCTACCATAGTCTTCGGAGACTTGCTCGTTAGATTCGACTTTAACACCGCCGTTCTCGGGTAGAGCAAGGTAGCTAGTACCAGAACCAGCGTATTCCCAGGTGTGGGAAGAGGAGTTAACAATAGAAGGTCTGTGAAGTCTGAGTGTTTCGCCAACCAAAGATGCAAGAGAAACAACATTTTGTGTTGTGGAGTTCTTGATCTCCATTGGACCACCAGATCCAGACTCAAACGTAAGTTGAGCAGAGAAAGGAGGACCAACTGTTACGCCTTCGACAACATCAACAAAGTATTCAATGTCTGGATTGACGTTCTCAAATCCATCAATCTTACCGACATAGTGCTCCAGAGGTTCTCTACCAAGACCACTAACAGAAAGAATTGTTCTGCCAGTTGGAGTTGCTGATACATTGGTAATAGTACACTGGTCAAACTCATATGCTTCTCTTCTGAAACCAGTTGCTCTAAGTGCAAAGATACCAAAGTTCGTAGCAGAGTTGGTGATAGATGCGTAACCACCAGTTTCTGCCAGAACACCATCAGAACAGAAGATACAGAAAACAGACACCAACTGAGTGTATCCATCTTCGATAATCTTATAACCAACACCACCTTCAGAAACAATCGTGAATGCCGATGCAACCATCGACTTGCCCTGGTTGGGGAACTTCGCTTCGCCTTCAACTGTTAGACCAGGGAATGGGCAGTTGGGTTGCTTGACCTTAGAACCATCAATTAGAGCACCGCCACCACCTAGTTTCGAGATGATAGAAGAGTTCTGAGTATATGGTGATGCCTCAATGATAGGCAGGTCATCATAAGTTGCTCTTACTGTTACCTTAGTTCCATTTGCATCAGTGATGTAGCTATCTGGATAGTTGTATAGTGATGCAACATCAAGTAGTGTACCTGTATCTTTAGTGGTAGCACCAACCTGAATTGCTTCAGAAAGAATCTGATCTAGAAGTAGGAATGCAGCAGTTAGAGCACTTTCTACGCCAGCACAAAGTGGGTTTCCATTTGGATCGGGCAGAATAGTGCTATCGGTAAATTCAGGGATAGCAGTATAGAGAAGAGTAACTGCATTACCAGAAGCATCCTTCCATCCACGCATTGCTTGAATGCAAAGATCTCTTACTTCGGTAAATGCATATCTGGTAGGAGCAAGTTCACTAGCAGGAATACCAGTTAGTTGTTGACCAGTGAAGTAAGATTCTGCTGCAGTAACAATACCGAAGTTGCCACCGAGAACGAGGTCTCTAATAACTGCGTCGAGGATGAAGTTGATATCTCTACGGCACTTACGCTCATCAACATTGTTGAGACCTAAAGAAGGATACTGAATTAGAGTCTTCTTGTATGCCTCATCTGCGATGACGTGTCTGTTTCTAGCAATTAGATATGCGCCATCCAGAATTGTTCCAGATGCGTTGTTAGCAAGAACATCATTAAAGAGGTATGCAAGAGTATCGATTGCTTGCTGTACGTTTACACAAGCACCACCTGGAGATAGATCGTCGATGACAGTATCATCGAAGTATCTGGGAACACTGGAATATACAGGGGTATAAAGAGGATCAGTTGTGAGACCAGTTCCTGTTCTCCACTTTCTCATCGCATAGATCATCAATTCGCGAGTGTACTCAAACGCACGAACTGTTTGAATGATCTCGGTATTTACAAAGTCGATTTGTGTGTTTGTGCCATCGATGTATTTTCTAGCAGCATCGATAACATTATTGTTGCTACCAAATTCCAAGTCAGCAGTGATAGCGTTGATGAAGTGCTTAACGTCTCTGCGGCACTTCTCGTCGCTTACAGGGATGCTAAAACTTGGATATACCTTCTGAGTAGTTACTCCGTCAACAACGCACTCTAGAGTGATATCTGCAATCTGTACAGTTGCATCTTCAACCAGATTAGCAAGTGGCGTGTCAATCGTAACAGTTGCCTCTCCACTAACAATATTGTCGTATACGAAGTTGGTGATATTTACTGTTTGACTATTATAGGTTACAGTACCACCAGAAACATATGTGTGAACAAATCTAGATGGTCCAAGATAAATCTTGAATGTAGAACCACCAACAATCAGTGAATTCGCATCTGCTCTTACAAATGTATGTGCAGACTGAGGTAGATGCTTAACAGCGTTATTTGTAGAACCAGTGAAGGTATGAGAAGATTGGGGCAGGTGCTGAACAGCATTTGCAGTTGCACTAACAAAGATGTGTGTAGAATTAGAAGCAGATCCACCATTACCAACATTGATAGTGATGTAACCTGTCTGTCTTGCAATGGAATTGGTGGCAGCACTTACAAAGGTGTGTGCTCCAGTGTAAGAAGATGGACCAATATTGACATCAAATGTATTGGCAGTTACATTAGAAATCTCCAACCAACGACCAGATGGATAGTCATAACCTGGGCGTGGATATGTCTTAGGAACTACATTGCCATCGAGAACACAGGTGTAAACAAGAGAATTGTCATCGATCTTGATGTAGTCGCCATTGGCAAATCCATGACTATTAATCTGGAAAGTAACAACTCCAGTTGCAGCATCATATGGAGCATCAGTTGGGGTGTGTAGTGTTTGACCAACGTCGGTAATAGGAATAGACTGACCTGCAAAGGGGTCTTGTCCAGGACGTGGATATGTCTTAGGAGTTGAGTGATTATCTTGATCACAGGTAAACGTGAATGAATTATCTGCAAGAACAACGTTTCTACCAACACCTAGACCATGCTGACCGATGTTCATTACCAGATCACCAGTTGCTGCATCGTAAGTGGTGCCTGTTGTTGGTTGGAAATTCCTATTAGGACCAGAGATGCCAACCTGAAGTGTAATGGTTCCCGCTACCTTGTCAGAAGCAATGATGGGGATAGAACGACCTGCATAGGGATCAATACCAGGACGTGGATAAGATTTGTTAGACTGGTTATTATCCATGTCGCAAGTGAACGACAGGGAGTTGTCATCGATGACAATACCTTCACCAATGTCTAGTTGGTGAGGACCAATGTCCAGAATCAGTTCTCCAGTAGCAGGACTATAGGTAGCAGCAGATGGTGTGAATTGTTGGTCAGGACCAGACTCACCAACATCAATACTGAAGGTATTTGTAGTTACACCAAAGATAGGTAGAGTCTTACCATATGCAAAGTGATGTGACTGAGGTGCGGTGTGCTCAGTCTTATTACCATCCATACCGCAGGTAAAGACGATAGAATCATCAGCGATTCTTACACCATCACCATTCGACAGACCATGATTGTTGACAGTGAATACAGCGATACCCGTCAGTGGATTGTAGGTTACATCAGTTGGAGTAAATGTTTGATCGGGTGTACCACCAATTTCATATGGGAAATAGTATTCCTGTTTGAATTGATCATTTACTTTCGAGACAACTTCATCTGCAATGAAGTCTCTGTTGTTTCTGATCTGGTTTACAGCATCCTGGAATCTTCTAGCAACAACAGTTGCCTCTCCAAACTTGTTGGGAGAGTTGAGTAGGGATAGGGTTACAGACTTAGAGTAGTTTGTTACTTGTGCAAACTGACCAGGATCATAGTTGTCATTCGTTAGAGAAGGTGCTTTCTTAGGAATGACAAAACGTCTTGATCTACCATCGGGATCTTCGATGACTTTATAGATCCTCTGCTTACCCATCAAGAATGATAGGTCAGGAGCATTTGTAGAAAGACCAGAGATCTCAATCTCTTGACCTTCTTTAAAGTCGTGGATGTTGTCCGCTTCTACTAGTGGGTTGGTGTAGAAAATAATACCACCATTATCTTCTTGTATGCCAGGATCTCCAAATCCACCAGTGCTGACTTCTGCAGTTCCTTGCTTAGAGAAGTCAATACGAGAGATAGGCAGAACTGAGGTGATATCTCTGTCTTCAAAGACAACCTCACCTTCCGCTCTAATTGATTTAATGTCAGTGGTGACAAGAGAGTATGTATCTTTTATGTAAGTAAACTCTAGTGTGTCTGGTCCATTACCTGCAGAACCAGCGTCATGGGTTGGGTTTGTTTCTCCTGATGTACCACCAACACTTACATTATACAGGTGATCTTCTGTCCAAACTTGATCACCAATTTGGTATACAGTATTTGGTTGGAATCTTTGAGTATTGGCACCAGCAAAGACAAGAGTTTCACCAGTGTCTACAGAACCAGAAACTTGAACAAAGTCAAATGTACCTTTGATATATGCACTAGCACCTGTAGTTGTCTCAAAGTTGACATTTCTAGATCTTACAATACCACCAGCGTTAACACCCCTAAGTTCTTGACCCGAAGTTAGGTTACTTAGACCAGAGTTTGACTGGAAAGTTGCTTCAAAAATAGACTCACCAAAGATCTGGTGACCGATTGGGAATGAAGTATCAAAGTTACCATTAACATCATGATCATATGTGATTCTTTGCTTGTCGTCAAAGACCATCGCAAAGTCCCAAGTTGCAACGGAGAAACCATCCGAGTCAACTTGGTCACGATAGGTAACACCGATGACATAGTTCTTGTCACCGAACTTGAAGATGTGCTTTCTTGGGTTAGCAGGACGAATGATAACCAGACGCAGGTTGTCACCAACAATGGATGCATCAGGTGGAATGGAGATTGGGTTATCTTCTACATAATCACCACCAGAGATGATGATCGACTCCTTGACACCAGGAGTTGCCCATGCCAACTGACATGCTTTCTTAATTGTTCTAACTGGGTTGACCGCAGAACGACCATCGTTCTCATCATTACCGATCAACTGAGAAACATAGATACGACCACCAACGTCATTCGTTGCTAGGTTGAGGACGTATTCTGTAGTTGCAATCTTGTCAGACTTATCACCTAGGAGAGGAGTAATAGATCTTGGGTAGATTCCAGACTCACCAGTTTCGTTATAGTATACTTCGTTCTCGTCGTTTACACGGAAACCAATATGCTTGAACTGAATTGTTCCATTGGTCTCAATACCATCAATATGCAGAGGAGGATTGAGTGGATCGACATCAGTTGTGCCAGCATTTAGAGACTGGTATACATTAGGACCACGGAAGACAAATGTATTCTTCTGATACAGAGTGTCTGGTGCCCAAGGAGTACCAGTGTTGTTAATGAAAGTCTTGAGGTTTGGTGCTCTATACTGAGCATCTGGAGTAACGAGGTTATCGATATCCAGGTTTAGAATTCGCGCCGTATCAGAAATGATAGACGTAGACGTTCTAATAGCGCCGTTAATATCAAGTTCAAAATCAACAGTGTCAAGGAACGCGGTTGCAGTCGCTCCGACACCATTACCACCAGTAATACTTACAGCAGGAGCATTGGTATATCCATTACCAGCATCATCAATAATAACAGATACAACCCTACCTTCAGCAACAACAGCAGATGCTAGTGCCTGCACACCACCTTCAGTTTGTGGTGGTCCAAGAGTTACAGTAGGTTGGGTAGTATAACCACTACCTGTATTATCTACTTTAACAACGTCAAGTCTACTTCCAGTTCGGTTAATACCAACACGAGGCAAGTTGGTAACAGGATCGAGTTGAGTTCTCAGAACCTCAGTCTCATTGGATCCTGTACCAGACCTGATCGTAAGTTGGTTATCTCCGATAAGAGCAGGCGAGATCGCCCTAAATTGTTCTCTGTCAGAATTAAACTTAAAGCTCATCTTCTACGCAACCTGCTGATGATTTTATTCTCTTATCTATTTAGCATCATGTCCACTCGATACTGACTACCTTTACGTATGCAACCCATTTGACTGTACGGGTTGTTCCTGACCTAGTTGTTGTATATGCAAACTGATTTGCTGCACCACCAACGAATGGATTAATTGTCCAACTCTGTCCTAGAGGAATATTATCTTTAATTGTGGTTGTCATTGTTGACAACTCTGTCAACGTTCCATTAATAGACACTTGAATTGCCGACTCCAATTTTGTATTGAGAGTAGCACTGCCGTTATCATTGATAGCAATAATACTTGCCTCTACAAAATTTATAGTATTGCTTGGTAGAGTGATAGCGGTATTGACATTATCTACAGAAAGAATAGATGTGTTGATGCCTCTCATAATATAATGAGTGACATTACTATCATCGTAGAATGAATTCTTTACTTGTAGAGAATTGACGTTCTGAACGTCTTTTGATTCATTAACCAATGTGGTGTTATCTACAGAGAATCCACCTACTGAGTCAAATGTCTTTAAAATTTCTGCCATTGTTATGCCTTAGTGACGTGGTTGATAATAGTAACGTCCACATTGTCTCCAGTGGAAAGTGCGGAGTTCAGTACATATGTAATACGTACCTCATTGAATGCATTAAAGTCAAATGATGTAGTAACTTGTTGAACTCCAGTTCGGATATTTGCAATTTCAGTATTATAGATGTCAGTTCCTTTTGTTACTACAGAGTATTTAATAAATTCTTTATCTCCAGTAACTTTATTGTGTGCAATGAGTTGAACCTCTGCACATTCTTCTGTTGCTGGATCGAAGATTGGAGATTCACTCTGGTTGACAGATCCTCTTTGTAGAAGACTCTTAGTAGTATTGACTTTGTAATGTCTTAGTTCAAAATTCTCTAGAGTATCATTGAATAGTTTAACACCACTAAATGTACCTGTGCCGAAACCTAGGTTATAATAAACATCACCTTGATCGTCTAGTCTGAGTAGAGGATCTACTGTTAGACCTACAGATAGACCTAGATCGAAGTTCTGCTTTCCAGAATACAGGAACGCAGTAGCAGTATCAGTATTGTCTAGAACTGTCTCTAGATCACTGAATGTAACTGTACTTGCATTTAGATTGAGGAAGTTAGTGTTTGTAGACTTGAGTGTATCTACATTATCAAACTCAAGTTCATTTGCAGTTAGTCTTAGAGATTCGTTATTTGCATTAATGAAATACAAAGTATCTTCGTCAGAACCTGGAGCAGTCTCTGCTTTAATTAGAGTATCTTGGTCGATATCTTTGACTCCGCCAAGACCACCCCACTGGTTTCCGTTGTATCCCTCAAACTGATTATCATCAGTGTTGTATCTTACGGAACCTTGTTCTGGATTTCCTTTTTCGTTGTTGTTTCCAACAGGTAGAACCAAAGAAGTTGTTGCAACAACTTTTACTTTCTGACCTGTGTTAGGTTGAATATTAAAGTCTTGAGTTGTTGTTGATAGAGTATTACCAGAAATACGAGTCTCGTTATTAACTACGAGATCTGTGAATCCAAGAGGATCGACGCGCAATTCATCGATTTCTTCAAATGTCAGTGAAGATACAGCACTGATATACCAAGTGAGCGTTAGGTCACCATTTGTTTCTGAACCTGTGGTATGTACAGGTTCACTGCCAGTTGCTGCAGTGTAGTTTAGACCACTGCCATTTGCTACTGCGGTAACCTCATAAATGTTATTTCTATACTTTAGATAATCGCCAACAACATGGGGAGTATTTGCTTTCCATTCAGCATAATCTGGTGCTGCAACATTAGGAGATCTTACTTTCTTGACGTTAACAAACTCTTGATATTGTGGAGTAAATCTAACTGTATTAACGTTGTCGTTGATGAACCACAGAGTGTTGTCATTAGCACCAATAGTTTCTTCTGCAAGAATTGTTGTGTTGCCATCTAGGTCTCTAATACCACCAAGAGAAGACCAAGAAGTTGTGGAAGCATTATATCCTTCATACTGATTTGTCTCAGTATTGTATCTAATAGAACCATTATAAGATACTGAAGGAAGAGGTCTTTGTGAAATATCACCTGCAGGAATAACCAATGCAGTTGTGCCATTAATCTTAGTCTGGTTTGCAGAAGCAGGTTCAAAAACTAGATCTTGACCAGGAACTGTGCTGATTACGTTATCAGTAATCTCTAGTTTATCGTTAGAGTTAAAATTAAGAGTAGTCTTGATAGCACCAGAACTGGTGATATTACCAGTTGTATTGCCAATCTGAATAGTAGATCCAATATTGACATCACCATAACTAAAGTTTGTAGAAACTCCAGCATTCATTTCGATGATGTCATCTCCTTCAGCATCGGATTGAATCATACCGACAATGTGAGTGTCGGTTGTCTTGGATGTTGTAGATGTTAGATCAGTAATTGTGCCCGAAGCAAAAGTCTGACTAGTACCAGAGATGCTTTGAGTTGCAATGTTACCCGTCTCAACATCCAAATTAATTACATCAGAACTACCAATTGCATTTACTTGGATAGTTCCGCCAGTACCAAATACTTTGGGATTATTTGCGTTATAAGTTAGAAGACCTTCAAAGTTGTCACTGCCACCCATATTTGGGTGTACTGTACAATAATAGTACAAGTTTGGAGTTGTAGAAGTAACCTTTAAAGTTAAATCATTAGCGGTTCTAACAACATTATCTGTGAATTCCGTTCCTTGGAAATCCAAGACAGCAGCACCAGAAGATGTTGCTGCAGCAGTAAGTGTAATTTGAGTTGCACTATCTACACTAGCGATCTTGGTCTCTGGAGGAATAGCAGCGTTACCAGACTGAACACTAACTTCCATTCCAGGAATAAGACCTGTGCTATCTGCTACACCAACTACAGCACTCAAACCTACAGTAGCAGTTACACCTGTTACAAGTCCTCTACCAGAATCTCCACCTGGAATATCAGATAGAGCAAAAGTGTGACCAGCATTTGATGGGTCGCTAAGATCGAAAAGATACTTGTTATCGACGAAAATGGTGAAAGAATCACCAACTACACCATCTAGAGCAAATCTATTTACACTAGTTGCAGTGTCAATTGTATAAGTGGTGCCACCACCAACTTGAATGGTCTGCCCACCAGCAGATCCAATAGCATCGATAAGGACTTCGGTAATACTACCACCTGTAATTCCTACAGAACGAATTGCAGTTTGTTGGGTTCCAGCATCTCCACCACCAACATCTGCAGTGTCACCGACAGAGAATGCACTGGAAGGTACAGCAGAGGCAAATGTAAGAACTTCGACAGGAACGACTGTTACTACTTTAGTAACTGGTTGTGTTAGATCTGTAGCAGCAACAGTAAGAACGTCAGCGACATCATAACCAGAACCACCATCAACAACGCTAACTGCATCAATAGATCCTATGGTGTCAACTTGGAAGGTAACTTCTGTAGTTGGAGTACCATATGCTGGGGTAAAGTTAAGAACAACTGGACCTGCAAGAGCTGGTTGGGCACTGATATCCACAAGATTTGTAGAGGTATCAATTGCTGTAACAGTAGTGATAGTCGGTGATGCAGCAAGTTCACCTGTACCAGAGACTTTGGTAACAATTGCACCTTGACCAATAGAAGCTGCTTGTGCTGCTGTTACTTGAATCTGTTGGAAATTGCCACCAGGAGATTCAAACGTAACATTAGCAGATGCCAATGTACCAGTTGCTACAGCACTTGCTGTAATAGTGCTTCCAGAAATACTAGCAATAGTTGTTCCTTCTGGGAAGAAACCATTTTCATCAACAATTGACATTCCTTGAAGAACGCCAGCAGTAGTAGCAACGTTTGTAATATCTGCACTACCAGTAGTAATGTCACCAGTAGTTGCTACAGAACTGAGTAGATTAGTTGATACGTTATTTGTAGGACCAGGAAGAGTGATGAAATCTCCAACAGCATAATCCTGTCCTTTGTTAGCAAATTCTAGGTTTTGAGGTATTCCAGGTTGAGAGGAAACACTATATTGGAATCCAGAACCTCCACCACCGCCAAGATCTGAATCGCTTGCAGATAGAATATCTAGTTGCTGATAACCTTGACCACTATCAGTGATAGTTACAATATCAATAACACCATCATATGTGATATTGGAGATCGTATATGCAAATCCACTACCAGCAGCAGCATTGTCTCCAGACAAATCTTGTGCGTCTGCACTCAGTACATCACCAGCAACATATCCTTCGCCGTTATCAGTAATCGCAACATCAGTGACTACACCACTTGCAAGAGTGATATCTGCAATAATTGGAGCAACAACTCCAGTACCACCAGTAAGAGTGATACCATTGATTACACCATCTGCACCAGGATAACCACTACCACCATTGGTAATGCTACCTGTTATAGTTTGAGTACCAAGAACGTCAATATCTGCAATAGCACCAGAACCATTTCCTCCAGTTAGAGATACTCCAGTATACGTTCCAGGTTTATATGCAGATCCAGCATTGGTAATATCACCTTGGATTCCCTCAACTACAAATGCAATTTCTGCACCAGTTCCACTTCCTGTGGTTTCTACTGGTGTAAAGAATGTACCTTCGTTATATCCTGAACCACCAATAGTGAAAGTTCCAAGGAACTCAGTTACATCAATACTTAAAGTTGCTCCAAGACCAGTACCACCGATAACAGGAACGCCAACATAAGTTCCTGTATCATAATCGGAACCAACTGCAGTAACAACTAGACCAGGAGTTGTCAGAACTTTATTCTGAACAGTAACATCTTTGAAAGAAACTACCGATGTTTCACGAAAGTCAATGATGCGTTTCTCGCCACTTGCTAAACCAATCGCTTTAAGATCGGGTTTGAACATACCAAGAGTTGCATCGCTATTGAATGCCAGCGATGGAGAGATCTTTGTACCATCTCCCAACTTCAAATTACCAGTCGATAGGTCACTACCGCCAGCACTGATGCCGAATAGCTGGGATCCGATGGTATTAATCTTTTGCCTTTGAATTTCAAAGGTATCTGTTTTAGCTACATTAATTGCTGGCATTTCTTACGATCTCTCTAAGAAGTAGTTTGATTTCAGATAGTTCTTCCTTCAAAGTATTTATGTCACTCTTCATTCCCCTGATTGTGTCAGAAGCAGACTTCTTAGGGGGTGATTGAGTAGTTACAATCGCCCCCGTATCAGGATCTCTGTAGAGATCATTATGACCATCAACTTTTATCATGCAGAAGCAACAACTCTAATATCTTGAATTTTAGGAGTGAAAGAAGGATTGTCGGATTCCATGACAAGTTTTACACCAAAAGATGTAAATTCATCTAGACCAGAGATACTATATCTGAACTCTTGGTAATCAGATTGCTCTTCCTTCTGTGGAGAAATTGCATTCTGTGGAGTTGCATTTGTCATCTTATCAGGTCTTCCGTCCTTATTGAAGAACAACCATTCTAGTTCTTCAAATCCCTTCTGTACCGAAGTAGTCTTAACCTTATACAATGCCTTGATGTCCATGACATCTTTGACATTTGCTGTAATAATTAGGTCTACAGACTCAGCAGGTGTCTTCAATGTTAGTTCTTTGGTAACATACTTCGCAACAGAAGAAGAGTTATTTACGCTATCTTCTGGTACATAATCAACACCCCTGGTATAGTCAACACTCTTAATCTCAAAGAATCTTTCTTCTCCAGAACCGATTGATGGGAAGGATACAAAATCTCCTACTCTAAAGATATCATTTGTTTGATCGGCAGTTACCTGCTCTCTAACAAAAGCACCGCTCAATGCAGAAGAAGTGTAATCATTATTAATTGGTTGTCTATCAGACTCAACTCTTAGTGTTTGAGTTGGAGTATCCCAAAGAATGACTGTACCTGTAATTGATGTGTTGTAAACCTCAGTTACAGATGATGGGTTAATAGCATTAATGACATCTTTGAAGTCAAACTCTGGTCTCTTCAATTGAGGACCAGATGCTGCTACTGTAACTGTCTTTGTTTCGAGAAGTCCTGTTGGTTGAGACTGCTGCGAGAAGAACAATTGCTCATTGGGTTCAAAGAGGTTGTTATTCTTGACTTTGACTGTGATTGTATTGTCATTGCTGTTGAATGCAACAACTTCGCCCTTAGCACCAGTTGCAGAAATTCCTAGAGCAATGTTTCCAATACCTTCTACTGTTTGACCAGCAGTGACATTAATTTGAGCACCACCTTCCGCCTGTGTCTGATAGTTGCCGTTAAGCGCCATCGTATAAACAGGGAAGAACTGGATATCTTGATATCTCTTACCAAATCTACCTTCACTACCCTCTGCCTTCTCGATTCTATTAGTAGAAGTTTTGATGGAAGAAGTTGTAAGATCAACGACTGGAGAGAGGTAAGATCTCTCGGAAGACATCTTCAGTCTGTAAACCAGTCCGTTGTCTAGGTCATTCATCAGTAGGTTAATATCAGATGGAATGACTTTCTGAGTAATGAAATATTGCTCTTCGTTCAAGAAAGTTCTCTCGAAAGGAGCAGTGGTGTATGACTTATAGTTTTCTGTATCCGAATCAACAGGAACAATATTAGTAGTAGAAACTTCAGTTGTAATATTTGTACCAGGAGACTGAATGTAAGAAAGTTGTGCGAGCATTCTCTCGTACTTCTTGTTAGAAGCGATCAGTCCTCTAGCACCACCACCGAAGATAGAATCTGCTGCTCTTCCAATACCAGTAATATTGAAGGTATCAATACCTGGATTGGATACTTTAAACAGAGTACCATTTAGAGCACCCTCTGTGTAACCAGCAGTAGTTGCAAGACCCTTGAAGAATACGTAGGAAGAGAGATCTTCAAAACCATGATTCTTGTGGTTGACTTTAATGATGTTGTTGTTATTCTTGAAGAGATCAGAAGTTGCATTAGCGTTTGCAAACGCATAGGTTTCAATAGGATCGAGAGTCATCTCTTCAAATCCGAAGGAAACATTGGTCAGATCAATAGATGGAGTCTTACTAATGTCAAACTCTGCTCTGTATAGAGTGAACTTGATATCTTCAAATAGATCCTCTGTCCAATTGTCTACGTTTTGAGACTTAAATACAGAACCCAATGCTGGGTTTGTAGTAACTGTTGTGCTAGTAGCAATCTCAGTATCTCCCAATCTAGAAGACCAGATTTCAAATTCTTGAGAATCTGTCTCGATAGTTAGAGCATACTCAGTATTATTATTCAGATATACTGGATAATCGAAATCAAATCTTGTAGGAACAATGGATGGTGTTTGACCAACTTCGTCATTGGCAACACCCATTCTTACAGCAGGCTCAGTGATAGTGATCTCAGTTGATAGTTCTGCACCCGCATTTCCAAGACCAGTTCCTCTAACAACAACAGAAGGAGATTCTGTATATCCTCTACCAGGAAGTGTTAGTGTGGAGTTATAGATGATTCCACCAGATACAGATACTGTAGCGGTTGCATTACTGCCACCAGGGAGACTTGGAGACTCAATCGTAATTGTAGCAGAATCATAATTCTCACCACCATTTGTAACCTTGATAGCAGAGATGAATCCAGAGTCTTTAGCGATTCTTGCTGCAATCTCTGTATTATTCTGATTGTTGAATGAAGTAATAGATGGAATACTCAAGATTTCATTCTGTAGGAATGAAATGCCATTGTGGTTAGAAAGAATCAGTGTATATACCTGCTCATTTGTCAAAGAAATATCGCCATCTTCCGACACAGCAATTTCATTATCATTCTTATCCAGAACCTTGAGGACAGGACCAGATGCACTGGACAGATCTCCAGATACTCTTTCCCCTACTTTAATAGCACACGAAGCAGTTACATATACCTTCAGGTAAGTGTATGGTTCAACAACTACCTCTGTTCCAGGAACGACGTTCTTGCCTGGTTTCTCGGAATCTACATCAGTTAGATAAACTCTAATGGGAATAGATTCACTCTTCTTAGCGAAGAAGAGATCAACACCTGTGGTAAAGCAACCACCATCATAACCTTCAACTTTAAATGTTTGTGCAAGAGGACTTGGTTTCTTCTCTTGATCAGTGTTATTAGAGATCAACTGAATACCTTCATTTGCCTTGAAGTATGCAGGTTTTGTGGAAATGATAGAACCAGGGTTTTCTGGAAGAAGACCTGTTGCATAATACTTAATTTCTGCAAATGTCTCTACAGAATCTTTCGCTGCATTTGTTGCACTAGATGTAAATCTAATAGTCTTCTCACCTGCAGTAATTCTAATGTCTTCACCATTTAGATCATAATCTACAGTTCTGACATCTCCTGTCCAGGCAGTACCATCAGAAGGAGGGTTGCCAGCAGGAATTAGAATGATACCACTGAGGTTACCATTATCATCAGTGATGAGTGGAGAATTGAATGTAGATGTAGAGTTACCAGCAATACCAGTAAATCTAATATCAGGTGCTACCCAACGATTAATCTTCTTACCCTCAAGATATACAGAGAGTTCAGTCTTGGGTTTTAGTCTTCTAGCAACAAACTTGACAGGGATACTACGAGCAAAGTAGTTGAGAGAAGTAATTACAGACTTACCTCTGCTGGTTCTAGTAGTAACACCCTTTGGAGTCTCATTATTTTGAGGACTGATGTTAGAAGAACTTGCAACCAGAGCATCAGTTACATTGTTCTTGGATGCCTCACTATTTGTAGTAGATAGTGGGTTGATGTTATAGAATGCTCTTTCTGTACCAGACCACGTTACGATGAAAGAATTATAAGTCTGAGAGAATGCAGTAGTAACATCTTCCTTGGAAAGGAAAGGAACAAACAGATCAGTATTGTTATCTGTTACTAGAGGAGCAATAGATCTGTCATACCAAGAGTCTACATTAGGAGTGATTCCAATGTCGCCAACATACTGAAGAACAACAAATGGGTTAGGATTGATTGTCTTAGTAGCAAACTCATTACCAACCAGTTTGACGTTTTCAAATGGTAATGTTAGAACACCATTGTGGTTGACATAACCAGCAACTTCTCTTTGATCCTCTCTTGTATTGATTTCTTTAACAGCGAAACTCTCTTCATTTACAGGTGCTCTCAGTACAGATTGCTGGGTGTCAATAGAACAGAGGTGATCTGCTGCTTTGACATTACCTTTATGAGTTTCAAAGTTGTCTACAAAGAATCCACACTTGAATCTATCGAGACCGATGTCATCGGTGATCTGCATGTTCAGTGCTTGCTGTTCTAGAACACTGAGTGAAGTGTAGTATTCTAGTCTCTCGATACGACGATCAAGTTTGCCGATGTCCTTCATCGTATAACGCTTGTTCTCGGAAGGAACAATACGTACATCTCTATAACTATCAGTGAATGCAGGAATATAGAGATAATATAGAGAGATAGAGTCGCTAACTTGCTCAGGTTTAGATGGGTTGAGAGATGGATTACCTTTCTTGACGATAAAGTCTCCATTGGTGTTTAGATAGACTCCATCAATTCTATCTAGATATTGTGTTTTATTGAACTTAACAGTGTATGGAAGCACTGCATCTGGTGCAGGTGTGCTAGCAGCAATACCACCAGATCCAGAGAACTCAAGGTAGTTGTCCTGTGCAAGAATTGACTTGTCTTGATAACCAGGAACAAAGTTAGAGTTGTCTACCTTAGGACGGAAGTCAAATACATCCTTGAGTGATACCAAACCATGAGCAGAAGAGTTGAACATAGGAATCTCATCTGCACCAACACCTGCTTCATGCAGATAAGAATCAATGGTACAGAAGTCTCCTTGGGAATGCTCAAAATAATCGAATGCAATCACCAACTGACCTGTAGGTGCTGTAGTTCCAGACTTGAGTAGAAGAGTTGCTACATCATAGTGAGTATCTCTCATACCACTATCAAAGATGTACTTATCAGTAACATCTGTACCAGAAATCAAGTTACCAGCAGCGTCAACTGTTGCAGGAGCAGACTCAGAACCCTCATAGACATATCTCAGTTTGAATACATCAGAATATGAGGTAATATTAATAGTCTCTCCATCAACATCTTGTCCTCTAAATGGAACAAGTTGTGTACCACCAGACTGAACAATAATCTGCTTGTTTCTAATAGCAGTCTTCAGTCTTGGTTTAGCTTTAGATACCTGTAGAGTTGCTGTCAACTTCAGGGTTGGGAACGTAATGTTAGGAAGAGAGGCACGTAGTAATGTCAGTCTATCCAGTTGTGTTTGAGTCAGTGAACTTAGAGATTCGTAGTATGCAATCTCAGTATTGAACGAGTTTACAATCTCTGCAATATCTCCAAAATGATTCTCAGGGAAGTTAACACTAACAGATCCTGCTGTCAGACCGCCTGTAGCAAGGGTAGACTGAGCAAACGTTACATAGTCAGGGTTAACGTATGCAACGTCACCAGAGACGATTAGACCAGCGTTTAGATTGACTTCAAAATCAGTTGCTAGGTATCCTGGTTGTCCTTGAGTTCCGACCTCCAGTGTAGATTGTCTTTCAGTCAAACCATGGACACAAATACCTGGATCAAGAACTGTGACCAAGAAGTTGTCTTCGTCAAATGGAACAAATCTTTGAGTACCAAATGGTAGTTGAGCAGCAAATGTCAAACTACCATTACCAGAGGAAGATGTGGCAATAAAGTCTCTTCTAAAGTGATAGGTAATCTTAGTGTCTTCTGTAGAGTCGATAAGAGATTTGATCTGCTTATCTCCAGTAGGGACGATAAGAGAACCAACTGGATTAGTAACTAGTGGTCTCTGTACAACAACACTAGCGTTGACTACATTCGCAGTAAGTGCTCTATCAACATAAATTCTGGATCTCTTTGTTCCAGAAGGAGGAGTAGCGTAGTTAACAGCATACTTATAAACTGCACCAGTTACGTCAGCAAACTGGATAATATCACCCTGAACTACTTGCTTAGAAGCATCTCCTGTAAATCCATTACACTCAATAAACTTATATCCGAGGGTTCCCGAGAAAGTATTCTCGGTAACAGAAGTAACTCTAGAGAAACCAGTTTCATCTAGTTCTACATCAGCACTGAACTTGTTCTTATTACCTGCACCAAACTCAGCAAAGACAGACTTTACATTCTCTGCAGAATAAGTGTAGATAGAATTTGTGAACAGAACAGGAGTGACTACTGCATCTTGAGTAACAGTAGTAGAACCTGTGTCAAAAGTTACTTTGGGAGGTTGCGAATAAACTGTATTGACAGCGTTGCGATCTCTAACAGATGCCTTGACAATAGCACCACCACCCAAGACAAAGATATCAATCTTGTTTCTATCGTAAGTGATTCCGTCAAGAACCATCTTAGTTCCTGTTACGGGGTAGTTGTCACCTCTTGCTGCAACAACAAAGTGTGAAATAGTACCATCAGTTGCAATCTTCAGCGTATCGCCAGTCTCACTGATAATTGTCTCACCCTGAACAAATTCACCAAAGATCATTCTAACGAACAATTTATTCAACGAAGAATAAATGCCATCAGTGGAACCTTCAATAACAGCATATGCTCCACTAACTCCGCCACGAATATACTTACCAGGAGTGAAAGAAGATGTAACAGTCTCTTCTAGAAGGATACGTGTAAAGAACTCAGGTGCAAAGAAAGATAGGTCAAAGACACTATCATAAGATGTGGTTCCATCTGGCAATCTGCCTTTAGAAAGAACACGATCGGTATCTTCATTGAAACCATTGCTTCTAGATGCAAGACTAATATTCTTAGGTTTCGCGACACCAATTACTGGAGTAATAGTTTCGTTGCAATCAGCAATAAATCCAAACTCATTTGTATTATTAAAGGCATCCGCTCCTGTCAAGAAAACTCTTCTGAGATAGGTAGCAGGTTCTTTATCATCGTAACTGACTAGGAAGGAGTCGAGATCATCTCTGTCTCCAACGACAGTCAACTCAAGATATACGCCGTTATTGCCTCCATCTAGTTCAGGTCTAATGACCTTGGAGAATCCGATAACGTCAACATAGTCATAATCAACAACAGCAGCGCCAGCTTGGTTTCCTGATCTTGTTTTAATGTACCATAGTTGTGGGAAGACTGATGTAATAGAATCTGCATCAAAGTCATTCATGTTATAATCTGTGTCAGTCAAATTGACATAGATTGTTTTCACACCTTCAGAACTAGTGAATCCCTTTCCTCTTCTAGAAACAGATCCTTTAGGAGCATCAGATGGTTCGGTTCCACTTAGACCAATAGATCCATCGCCGTAAGTGGAACTTAGATATAGTGTTGGATAACTGGATAGTTCTGCACCTTCTGCGTTAAGTGGTACAGTACCGAATATATTCTTGACGTATAGAGAAGGAAGACCAGCAGTCTTCAGAATCTCATTGTCACGTTTAATTGTATCTCTAGATTTATCTACTTCAAGATACTTGGTCTCTTTATTTCTGACCTCATATCCTCTAATATATGCTTTACCAGAACCAACACTCAGAAGCAGTTTAGCATCGGCAGCTTCTTCAGTGTATCCATTAACTAGGTTGTTCTCATCCTTGACATAGAAACCTAGATTATCATTGTTCTGATAATATTCCCTAACTTGAATAGGGAATTGCTCTACAACATAATCACCAGACTCATCAAATGTTTTTCTAGCAATTGCTGCTTCGATGAGTGAGTAATCAGTTGCCTTAACAAGTTTTTGAATATTGCCGTTCTTGACAAGAACAAGTTGAATAAAGTTCTTATCAGTTAGAGCAAAGTAATCGTATCTTACCAATTGAAGATCGATCTTTAGACGATGTGCTCCAGGTGCTGCAAAGTTAGAAAATCCTCTTGCATTATCATACAGAGAAGCATCTTCCTCTGGAGTAGAAATCGTCTCTACAATTTTAAAACCAACTTTTGCAGATGGTCTATCGTAATACTTATTGATAACCAGGATCTGCTGGTCATTTCTCACAAAGAATCCATTAACAAAGTAAATACCTTCTTCTACCTTGACAGCAGAACCAAAACCCATTGCAGGACTATCTGCAACGGATTCTACTCCTGTATCTGGATCCACAATGGAAATGGAGGTTGGCAGAGAGACACCATCAGTACCCACCACTAGTAGTGGCGAGTTTACACCGCCAACCACCTCCAATGTTTCGCCTTGTCTAAAAGTTTCCTCATCACCTGAGGAACCACTATCCAAATAGTTAACAAAGATTGTATCAGATTCAGTAGCAGTAGCGTAGTTGGTTTCAACAACACTTGCTACAACACCAGAAGAGACACCTTTAACCTTAAGCCCCTTTAGGTTAGCAATGTCATACTTCTGATAGGAAATGTTACCTTCTGCATCAGTGACTGCAATCTCAGATACAGATGATAGCTTGACGTAATTGAGTCTAGTGTTTAGACCAACTTCGCCTGGTACAACAAGATCACCTTGCTTAAAAATGTTACGACCAAAACTTTCTAATTGTGACTGCAGTACAGACTGGAGAGCGGTTAACTCTCTAGCCTGTACTGAGTATCCAGGTCTGAATAGGACCTTATAGAAGTTTTTTTGAGGATCGAAGTCTTCAAAGTAAGGTGATGCGTTTAAGTTAGTATTCTGGGGCATTGTATATTACTAACATTCTGATTTTCCTCTAGTTATTTAGGGGATCAGAACTCAATTACTAACTTAATGTCTTCAATCTGGTCAGGAGCACGAGTGATCAGTCTTCTGTTCTCGATGTAGATGATGTCACCAGAGTTTGGTTCAATCTGAGGATTGCCTTGACCGCTGGTAACAGGGACTCCCAAGAAGGTTCCAGTATCGCCAGTAGTGACTGTACCAGAAGCGAGAGAGTTAGTACCAACAACAGGTGCAGAAGCATCAAATCCTCTTACAACACCCGCATCTTTGTGGAACTCAGGAGTTTGGAGATACTTAAGTGTTCCGTTAGTTGTCGAACCTTCGTCGAGGACCCAAGAAACAACTGTTCCTTTTGCAGTACCACCACCAGCAAGTGCCTGGGTGATTGTCTCGTCAGAAGTGTAATCAGCGGTTGCACCATTAATTCTGAGAACATACAGACCACTTGCTGTATCTTCGGTCATCTTGTTAACAGAAGAACCCCACTCGGTTGGATCCTTGATAATGCCGATACGACGGAAGTCGTTATCAACAGGGAAGTCTCCAGAACCTTCAGCGTAAGTGAGGCGAATGTTGGTCATAACGCGCTTAGCGTTGAGTTCTGCTTCCATGTCTGCAGAACCATGACCACCTTCTGGTCCGATGATAACTTCAAGAGCACCAGTGCCACTAACACCACTACGTGCAGAGGTTAGACCTTGATCGGAATAGAGACCAGTCTTGATGCCGCCAACTGTTGCACCATCAACTAGGCGAACTTCGCCATAGGTGTAACCAGCACCCTTAACGACAACTTCGGTAGACTCGATAGCACCGCTGTCAACAACAATCTTGACAACTGCTTCAGTACCACCAGCAAGTTGACCATCACCATTAATAGGTGCATAGTGAGTGCCGTTAGGTAGACCAGAACCAACTGCTTCAACTAGAACGATGTCGATAGCACCATCAACAGCAGCACCTGCGGTTGCAGCTCTGGTCGATTCGGTTGCTTCGTTGATTGGGAGGAAGTTGGTGGAGAGGAAACGGATAACGTCGTTAGTAGGCATGGTGTACATGTACTTCCAAACGTAACCGCTAGTAGCAGATACTGTTGCAGATGCATCATCAGTGAAGATGCCGTTTGAGAATGTACCAGCACCTGCACCAGGAGAAGTATCAGGTTGATACTGAGGATCGGGAAGAGTTCTGCCTGGGAACTCACCATTATAGAGGCACTTGAATACTTCGTACTTACCATTGATTAGGTAGAACTTAGCAGCACCCAGTTCTGTAGCAGAAGTGAAGGAACCTTTACCTACTTGACCAGTTGTGGTCTCGGTGTAGTCAGGCTTATACATATCGAAACGCTTCTCAGTTGCGAGAGGGTTCCAATCGTAGCGAGTTACAACTGCGCGAGCAAATTCAGACTTGATGCGCTTAGCAGCAATGATCTCGTCATAAACTGCAAACTTTTCTAGTTGGTGATCGAGGGGTCCTGGAGGTGCATCTTCTGTTGCATAGCGATAGACGCCTGCGAATGCTTCTGCTCCAGTGTCGGCACCAGTTGCAGCGTTGGTGGGGTCAGAACCAGACCATCCTTCGATGCGAGCACCAGGAAGAGGTGTGGAAAGAGCAGATCCGCCACCAGCACCTACATTACTCAGCACCAGGGAGTTGTCGTATACTTCTTCGATACGAGCAGACCATGGTGATGTAGCAATGTTATAAGTGCCATTGTCGTCTTGCGCTACATATGCGAATGTACCGCCGCCACCTGCGAACGCAACAGCGTTTTTAGAATAGATCTCTAGGAACGAGTTCCAACCCTGAGGACGACCAACGAAGAAATACATAAGTGTTCTTTCGCTGGCAGCATCATTTGCTCCCTCGGACAGAGATTCTAGAAACTGCTGGGCGTTAAAAATTCTAAACTTGTCTGAAATAATTGCAGCCATTGTTGTATTTTCTCTAGAACGTTGATGTCTGATTTATTTATAAACTTATTTATGCCTCTACGGAGAACAAAACCACGTCATCTCCGTCGCTGATATTCGCTGGACCCGATTTTACGTATCCAAAGAACACCCCTGCGGCTTTTGACGTATACTCAATTAATTGACGTTGAGATGTGAAGAGATGTCCCGCATCTGGGAATCCTTCAGTGCTACTAACATCAATTGCGGAAGGCAATGATGAGTCCGTAGACACAGCAACACTACCTACTTTTTGAGTAACAGCGTTAAATCTTGCAGCTGAAATATTTGTAAATCTCTGCCCGTTCAACGTAAATGTAGAGAGATCACGGAGCTCAAAGTCCTGGATAGTTAGTCTAGGATATGCTCTGGTAATATCATCAATAGTGTTATCACCTTCAAACACAGAAGTTTGATAAGCTGATAGAGTCATACCAGCGTTACCCGAGTCAAAAGAATCCAGACCAGCTGGTTTTCTTCTGCTCAGGTTTTCCGCAATAATAATGGTGCCGTCTCTTTTAACGACCTCACGATTGATTAGGATAAGCTCTGCCATCTTAGTCTCTAGTTTGAATTACGGCATCGATAACAACAAGTTCTTCAAAGAAGTCGATGACGCCCATACTTCTATTTAACGTAATATCCGCTGGTTTTGGTTTTCCGTTAACTAGTGGTAAGTGGTTATCTGTAACCAGTACCTCACTAGCAGTGCCATGCATCCTTGCTACGATTGCAGTCTCTGTCGCTAGGATAGAAGCAACAGGAATTGGACTATTGAGACCACCAGGATCAGTCTTCGGAGGAATAGCAACGAAGATTTCAGTCTCATGCTTGATTACTGTCTGAACAACCTCAATAAATTCATCAACAAAGTCTTGCTCAGGTAATGCTACATTATTTGACTGAGTAGTGTCTGCAGTTACGCTAAACGTAGAAGCGAGAGAAATAACACTCTCACTCATTCTAATTTGATCAATACTCTCCCCAGGTTTGATGATAATTTCCTTACCAACATTAATAATAGAAGGATCTATTTGAATCTGGAAGGTCTTATCAATCTGCTTAATTAGTTCTTGCTCTGGTGCTCTAACATCAGTGATAGACTGAAGAACATTAACACCAGCACTGACAGATTCAGCAGAAGAAGCAACAGATTTTTCGGTGATAGTAACAACACTTTCTGCGATTTGTGCGCTTACTTGTGTAATTGTAACAATTCTTCCTGAGTCGAGTAGTGGAGAGAATTCTTTGAAGGTTTCAATTTCAAGTTCTGGTTGATCTGTAGCAACTGGAATCGTTGGTTCTGCGATAACTTGGACCTGAGCGGTGAGAGTAGTCTCAACGTATTCAGATCTAGAAACCTCAGAACTGGTAAAGATAGTTCTAGGACCAGCCTCAATAACTCTAACTTCGTTGCCGAGTTCTCTAAAGTAATCACCAGCAAAGTGTTGTTGTGGCAAGGTATTGCCAATTCCTCTCTTGAGATCGAGGAATCTATCTTCAAGTTTTCTGCCATACTGAATAACTTCTCTGCCGACTTGCAATGTACCATTGGACATAAACAGCTGGGTGCTGTTGACGTACATGATAGTAGCACTTGGAGACAGATCTGCATCCAAGAATGCACCAATATCGCTCTTAGTTCCTCTAAAGTATGCAAGAGGTGTGGTGATAACCTTATCAATACCAACAATAACCTGATCAACCGCAGAATCATTACCATATCCCACCAATGCAGGAGAGATATTACTGATGCTCTCAACATCACCTTTAACAGTGCATGTAACCAGAGTCTCATTTTTGATGAGGTTGGATGCGAGTAGATCTCTAGGACCAAACTCTTCTCTTCTAGATGTAGTTTCGCCCTGTAGAGGAATAAATTCATCACCTACTGCAGGAGGAGTAGAACCGCCTGGTTCAACAATAGAGGTGATTTGATCGCCCTCTTGTACCTCAACAGATCCAGCAATACCAAACGAGATGATAGAGAAGATATTGCTCTTCTGACCTTCACCACTAATTGTAATCTGAGTGCTAAACGTAGCGTTAGTTCTTACACTAACTTCGGTGCCAACCTCTAGATTGTAGAGGGTGCTAATCAGTCTGCTTGGTTTGCGACGGACATTATATCCTCTAGTTACAACTGCTTTAGGTGGTTGAGTGTAACCCGATCCACCATCTACAAGTTTAACGTCAAGAACCTGACCACCGACAACTAGAACAGATGCTTTTGCACCACCACCATTTCCATCAATAGGAACAAACTTAATGATAGGTGGAGTATAATATTGATATGCAGTTGGTTGTAGGAGAATACCTGTGTCGAAGAACAACTTAAGGTCTCTCTTATTCCACTCAAGGTCACTGAAACCAATACTGGTAACAACTCCATCAGTAATTGTGGTAGTAACGCTAAGACCCTCACCTCTAGTAATATCATTATAGTTGGTCGTCTCAATACGACCATAATGGTCATACTTAGCAGAAGTGTCTAATCTAAAGTTTCTACCTTTAACTGTAGAAGGAATAGATTGAATAGTTCTATATGCTTTTTCTCCATCGAGTTGAATTTCATCACCAGGAAGAATATCAGCAAGAAGATCATATCTCTCAAAGTATGCTTCGTTTGCTTTCTCGGATCCACTCAACCATCCAGCAACGTCACGGATTAGTTTTCTCTCACCATCCGCGTCAGTAGAATATGCCCAATTTACACTATAAATTGGATTTACTCTGTTGAATACAATGGGATCAGAAAAATCTCTATTTGGACTGATACCGATCGCTTTGATAGAGTTTTCCGCTCCAGTAATTTCAGCGGTAGGATCATAAGAGTTGACATCAAAGAGCATGTTGTCAGCATTGAGTGCTGTCAAACGGAGAGTCTTAACTGCTACATTTGGATCAGGTCTACCAGTAGTAACGCCATTGACTAGTTCTAGATATTCAACCTTATTGAGTTTACCAATAAGTTCTGCGTTGCCATCCTTATCATAGGAGAACAATAGTTTATCTTTGTTAGTTGGCAGCGCAGTAAACGAGTTCTGCCAGTTCAAATATTCAGTCTTGCCAGCAGCAGTGTCACTGATCATCTCAATATCAATGACAATTTCGTTGCGGAAAGTGTCTCTATCAAAGTCAAATACAGTAAGAGTCTTTGGAACATCTCTACCATATAGAGAGACCATCTCAACTTTACTGGATATAGACTCGCCACTTTCAGGAACAAACTTTTGCAGAGGACCACTAAACGTAATGTTAGGACCATTAAGTGTATAAGTATCTGGTGCTTGGAGAACACCATCAACAAATACTAAAACAAACTCAGGGTCAGTGACATTCTTAACTCTATTATCAACTTCACCAAATACTAGATATGGACCAGTTCCTCTATATGGAATTAGTCTATCATCAATCTTATAACGATCATAACTACCAACACCATAACCAAAGAAGGTTTCACGCTGATCTAGTTGAAGAGGAACTGGATCAATATCATCTGCAAAATTTCTAGGAGGTTCTGTAAATACAACAGTATCAGTGATACTATCAAGAGTAGATCTTCTGATATAGTAAGAATTACCGAGTGGTTCTTCGGTATTTTCTCTTGCTGCTTGAAGAACTCCATTGATAAAGAGTAGGAGTTTTTCATTGGGTTCTGTCTTTACAATAGAACCATCTTCCCAATAAATTGGGAACTCATTTCTATTACCATCAAATCCAGGAGAAATATCTTGTAGTTTTCTTAGATACTTACTATTAAATGCATCATTCTTGAATTTGAATGTCTTACATACAAATTTGGTAGGATCTGTAATATAAGTGTCATCTAGGTTCTCACCTGTTTTTGGATACTGGGGTCCAAGAGGAGCACTTGCAAATACAATAGTGCTACCATCTACCTTGAAAGATTTTCCTGGTTCTTGAGCAACTCCATTTAGAGTAACGAACAACTCTTGATCGTTAACTGGAGTATATGGCAAACCACTCTTCTTATCTCTAAGATTGAATACTCTTGTTCCTAGTACGTTACCATCACCGATAGTTCCTTTCTTGGGATCATATCCTGGCGCATCAATTTCTACAACTTCAACTGTAATAAATGTTGATGCATTCTCATAGAAAGTGATCTGATCACCAACTTCAAATCCAGATGAAATCTTAGAGAAATCAGATTCGAGAGAATCAATAATCGCACCAAATGTGAACAAGTTTGGATCTGCATCGGGAGAAACTTGATCGATTTCTCCCATATTAGGAATGAAACCAATCACCATTCTGTTGATTAAATTTAGATCAAAAACACCAGATCCATCAGTTTCATACTCATCATTAGGGAAGATGACATAGTTATCATTGCTATCCCAATACTGTGGAGGTGTGTTTGGATTGTTTATGCCAAGAAAAGGTCCAACAGCAGGTACGTTCTTGCTGTTGCTAACCATTTTAAATTTGATCCAGTGAGCATACTCACCAGAGACAATTGAAATTGCACTACCAATAGAATCAAAAACGAAACTTCCTCCATCAACTGCTTCTGCAGAAATTGCTCTAATAGGTCCTACATAATCTGCATTAGTAGCATAGCGACCATCAAATGCTTCACCAAGAACTAGTTCTCTAGCGAGAATGCCTTCAGTGTCATATTCATCGATAGAAATAGATCCAACACCACGTCTAATATTAGTGTTAGAAACTCTAACCTCTGTGCTAGTGATCTGAGTCTTCTTATACTCAGTTGTAACTAGCTTAGCAGGTAGTTCGATATAAGTGACAGACGAAATGTTTGGTTGCGTCGTTGGCATTGGAGCATCTTGCTCCGACTCAATAACAACTTCACCAAACAACTGGAAACCAGCAGGGTGAACTGTTTGGAGAATGAGATCACGCCAAATATCAATTGGTGTCTTACTCTTAATAGAATAAGAATAATCTTGATAGTAGAAAGAGTCTGGCAGTCTTTGGGTACTAGAACCAACTTTACCTCTATCAGATTGGAATCTACCAATATTATCGTAGTAAGACTTAATATCAGACTCGAATTCAGTAGCAAAAGAATCAACAACCTCGCAGGTAACCAAACCACGATTTGCAGTGATTAGCAAGTCGTGATCTAGAACACCATCAGTATTTTCGATTCTAAGGATATTAGAACCTTTTCTGTAACCTTGTAGGGAAACTCTACCACTGAATACCAAATTGCCATTAGCATCTCTCTGTTCGACACGACCACCAACAGGTAGTGCTTTACCGACTAGATTTTTGAACTTAACAATAAGATGAGATTTAAATGTAGATCTAATCGATTGATCAGCATGAAAAGAACCACCATTTCTAATAATTGTAATATCTTTAGGTTGACCAATACTAGTAGACTCAAAATAAGATTCTACAGAACTTTCATAAACAGAAATGACAGGATCATAGGTAAATCCTTTTCCTGGTTTAGTAACTTCAACTTTAAGAATCTTTCCATTGTCATGTGTTACTAAGAACTCAGCACCAGTACCATCACCATTAGTGACAATTGCTTTTGGATTTACATAACCCTTACCACTAGAAATAACTTCAACGCCAAGCAAAGTTTGAGTAATGCTGTCTCTAAAAACTTTTAGTTCTGGTTCGTTATTGTCAGATACTCTAACACCCTCAATAATAGGAAGTCTCTTATATCCAGAACCTAGATTAGTCAGAACAGCACCATTAATTTTACCTTCAGCAAATCCTGCATTAGTGGTGTAAGTAAGTTCTCCGATACCATCATACTCGGGAGTTTCATCCCAACCATATACAATAGACTTAGGAGTGGTAAAGAGAACATTCTTCTTACCAGCGATAGGATCGTCAATAACTCTTAGATATGCATTTTCGGTATTGACATCACTACCTGCTTTAATGAAGTAGTAATATGTGTCAAAATTGACAGGGAATCTTTCTCTTTCTCGTCCAACAATGTTTGGACCGAATCCCAATGTAATAGAAACAGAAGATCCAGGGTTTCCTGGTTGGATACCACTGACCACTTTCTCTTCTGTGAAAATATTGTAATTATTACTTGCAGAGAAGTCTAGGAATACCCCCTGCATGGAAATATGACTGGTGTCAAATTTGTATCTGTAATACTTCTGAATAGCAATGTTGACGTTAGTACCAAATTCGGTAAAGTCTGCCGATCTAGAGAACTCTAATCTGTTCTCACCAAGGTCAATGCTAGCAAGATTAATAGACTTTCTTGGAGTGCTGTTATCTTGGAATACAGAACTATTAGTTACAACGATAGGATTAGATACATTATAATCCCATGCCAAGATAACTTTTTGAGTCTCAGCATTGTAAGAGATGATGTATGGATCTCTATTTGTTGTTCCTAAAGGTCTAGCTTCAGCATCAAATCGGTAGATGCCATTATACGACTCAACACTTGCTCCGTCATAGTGATTTACAACTAGAGAGTTCTCTTGACCTCTTTCAACTGTAACACTTCTGTTTGCAGTATCGATAGCAGTAACTTTGACGATCTCACTATCAACTTTCAATAGATCGTTTTCGGAGATTCTATTTACTGTTGTTAGGAATAGTTCAGTATTCTTTTCAGCAAAACCAACATGATCTACTTCTAGAGCAACTCTTTGAGTAGAAATCTCATTTGGGTTTCTGTTCAAGTCCGAATCTGCAATAGTAAGCAAATCACCCTTGATATAGTTTTTACCTTTGGTTGTAATTACAATATTACTGACAGAACCATAAGAACCATCAGCAACAATCGTGACATTACCACGAGCATTGTCTGGATCGCCTGTTCTACCAATTCCAGTTCTAACTTTACTTTGATCGAAGAAAATTAGTTCAACATCAGTATATGTTTGACCTGCTAGGTATCCAAGACCTCCATTAAGAAGATCGAGTTTACCAACACCAGTATCTTTTACTCTGCTATTAGACAGAGGAGGATTAAGAGTGATTTCTTGATAGAATCTCTTTCTTACATAATAGTCGGTAGTTGTATTATTTTCGTCAGGAATGATGTCAACGATAATTTCGTTGTCAACACCAACATTATGGTTCTCTGCTGTAGTCAGCAGAGCAACCTTTTCATTATTACTGAATACTTCAAGATTTTTACTTAGTTCTCTATAATTTACAAGTTGATTGCCAACACTATCTCCAAGAGTTGTACTCTGCAAGAAATAGGTTCTATCATCATCTTCTGGAATAGCAAACTCACCAGTAAGAACCTCGACTTTAATTGAGTTCTGATTTACAACTGGTTCTAGAATTCTACCTGTTGCTAGAGTGGACTGATCTCCATCAGAAAGCAAAAGTGTAGATCCAGAAGTGTATGATGCATCAGTAGTAGTAAGAATACTAATAATATCAGAATCTGCATTTAGAAGAGCACCATTCTTAAAGGTTCCTTCTACTGCACGAAGAGCAAATTGACTAGAGTTGGAAATATCATCAACTACAATGCCAGTGAAGTCAGAACCTACCTGTGTTACAACATCATCCTTGAATAGGTAACATGGAGAGGTTAGTCCAATAAGACTTACGTTTGTGCTTTGTGCTCTGGGATGTAGAGATTTGGAGTCAATACTAACAACATCTTTACCAGTAACAGAAGATACCTTGGCCGCGGCGTCACTACCTTCAGTTCCAACGTCACTAACAATGAAGTCGTTACCTACCTTAAAGGAAGCAGGAGAATCGATAATATCTACGTTAGAAACACTACCAGCAATGGTTGACTGGACTTTAAGTAGGGTATTGCCACCATTGATAGCGTCACCTTGCTTAAGTCTCTTTACGAATCCAGGAATGTCTTCTTGGGTTAGATCTGCATTGTAGTTAGAATCAACTGGTAGGGAGTAATAGCATTTACCCAAGATGTATGGGAACTTAGGACTATCATCAGCATTAGTAGTCACAAAGTAGCAGTATCTACCTTCTGGGAATTCTGGTGTTACACAGAATCTTCCATTATTTTCATCTAATTCTAATTTACCCGACTTAGTGCTAGGTCTCCACTCATAATCCTCAATAAAAGTTCCTAGAGGATATGTTTCTAGAGATGGACCTCCAGGTCTAGAAGTTTTGAGGTGATATCCAGAATCTAGTCTAGTAACACCAACATTAAGATCTAAAGGGTTCGCAAAGCCAAAAGGACCATAAATGGGATTACCATCATAAGCAAATCCCAAAATAGGAGAGTGAGTAGATCCATTATCGTTTAACTCGGCACGAAGTTCGGTTGGAGAGGCAGTTACACCATATCCAAATCCTCTAGTATTATTGTAGTTAACAAAGGCGTAACCATTGTTACTGTCAACTTTATCTTGTAGCTTATTGTAGCGATCTTTAGTCCAAGTAAGAACATCCGCTGATGCTACAGCACCAAAACCTACAGGGACAATATTGACAATAACATTACCTTTGCTATAGAACTTACCTTCATCAAGCATTTTAAACTCTTTGATGGTGCCGTTGTCATTCAAAATAGTTTCATAACTAGCAAAGCGACCTCTACCGCGAGAGTCGGTAATTACAACCTGTGGTGGTGTAGAATAGTATTCACCAGGGTTAGTCACCTTAATGCTGGTAATTCTTCCGAATGTAACTACTGCTTCGCCTGCACCACCTCTACCAGAAGTGATTGTAACATCAGGAATGCCAGCATATGTTGCATCATCAATTGACTCAATACGATCAACAACTTGACCACTCAGTCTAGCGAGTGCTTTTCCTGGAATGTTGTTAACAAGAACATATGGTTCATCCTGATATGCGTCACCTTGCTGATCAACGTTGAATTTAGTAATCTTACCAAAAATGACTTGATCGAAGTCTTTTTGTGAAAATGCTAGTGTGCCATCAACCAAAATGCCAACATCACGCTGTGTGGTGCTGTATGACTCGGTGATAGTCTCTGGTGCCTTTCTGATCAGTCTTAGAGTCTTTTGATCTCTAAGGTCCCAGTTTCCTGTTTGTAAGATGTCTCTGCCAGGATAACTGGACGAACAAATATAGTAATAGTTTTCGTCTGCATATACAGCAGAAACGTTCTTAGGAAGATCGCCAAGTTTAGAAGGCAAATTTCCGTTAGTGTAACTTACATTAGTATTGGTAAAGTTCCAAATATACTCATTGACTGCCTTATTGAAGACAATAGGGTCTCTGGTGTCAAATCCACTATCTTCGACTTGAATTTTGTCACCTTCTTCAGAATATGGTAGAGGTGCCTTTGGATCTAAGTTATAAAGAACACCAAGAACCAATAGTTTTACATCCCCAGAAGAAACTGTGGAAAAACTATAGACGTTTGTTCCTGGAGTGTGGACGTTACTAGCACTTCTGCTCTCAATTACGAATTGCTTGACATTTTTGTCAAGATATTGGAATTCTTCGTTACCAATCAATACACGACCAGTCTTACCCCATCCTAGAGTTGAATCAACATCAATTCTAGTTTTCTTGCCTTGACTACCACTTACTTGCTTAGTTAGAGTGGTTTTGCTAGCAACAGCAAATGTATTGTTGAGGGTGCCTGTATCTAGGACAATCTCCCATAGTTGCTCTCCATCAACGCTACCGATAGAGAAAGCATTATCTACATATGCAGATGCATAACCGACACCATTGGTAAATGGATCGGCGGACTGAATTAGTTCTTGTCCAATAATACTAGTAACATCACCACTAAGAACCTTTACCTTCAATGAATAGGTAGATACCCAGTCAGAAGTAGATGCTTTGAATACAAAATCGCTAGGATTGACAACTTCTGGTCTCTCTTCAGGATCCTTGGAGATCAGGGTGTTAAAGATAAACTTAATTGACCTATCAGTACCCTTTGCTTTGTAGAAGTCGGAGATGTTCTTGATAAGGGTTCTCTTATCAACATCATTCTTCAGATACTTCTCTGGGAATGCTGCTAGTAGGTCAGACTCAAAGTTCTTGATGATTGCATACAAGAACAGGTTGCTAATATTCTGTACTACAGAACCAGATCCATGAGGAGCTGCTTGAGTTGTAACAAAGTTGCTAGATTCGTACAGATCACCTAGTTTTGTATTGCCACTTACACCACGAGATACATTCTTAAACTCGGTGTCTGTTCTTGACTGATAGAATAGAATTTCGTCACCAATCTTGATATATCCGTTATCCTTAGGGAAAGATGTAGCATCTTCTACAACAACAGAAGTATCAGAACTGCCTAGATCAACAGACAGGGTAGTAGACTCTTTTAGTAGTTTTTTCTCATAAAAATCGATATCACGATACTTCGTGATGTTCTGAATAACATCAACGGGTTGACCGCGAACTTCTAACTGCTCATAATACTTCTCAACAATTTTCGAGAAGTTTTCATATTCAGTAGAAATAAATTCGGGCAGTTGGTTCTCAACTAGAGTCGATATCCTGTTCGTATCTGCCATCTATACTTACTCTGCTTTAATAGAAAATGTACTCTTGGGGATATCTACATCTAGATAGACCTCTCTAGATGCAGTCACATCGTTAGACAATGGAACAACTCTTACTTCGATTCTATTATCGAAGAAACTACCCTGAATGATAGTCAAATCATATAATTTGATCTCGCCTTTTGCATAATCAACTTCACCAACATTGCTGTTAACGACTATTTTTTCATTAGAGATTGGATCTATTCTATATAGGAAGATTGTGCCAGCGTTATCTTCGAGATACACTGTGTACAAAGGGTATTCGGAGACTTTGAACCCTGTAGAAGAAACCACTACATCCTCGTCACATTCGTTATCAAATGCATTCTGATAACAAATCTCGTAGAAGAACTTATTATTGATTGATGGGTAAAAATCTTTTCTTAGTTTGATAGATGTGAGATTACCATTAATGCTACGATCAGCGTCATCAATAACGCCAACAAATTTTGAATATCTGAACTTACCATTGAACTTTTCTGTATCGGAACCTGCAATGTATTGCTCAAGTCCAGCAATGACTTTGGACTTAATATCCTGAACATTCAAATTGGTGATTGTCTTGTTATATGAGATGTTAGAGTTCAATTCGACGTAAAGTACAGATGCATCGATAACGTCAGGCGTCACAGATGCCACCATATAGGGTCTCAGACCATCTCTAATCTGCTTCTTGGTAGCAGAACTCAAACGAGCAGTTCCATCGGGTTTAACGACGATTTTGACCTTACCAAACTCAGGAGGAACTTCCTCTTCACCACCATAGGTAATGATGTCAGCAACCGCAGGATAGATTTCTCTAACAATGGATGCATAATCTTGTGCGGTTACAGCGCGATTCTGTGTACCAAAATACTTCGGTGCGTTAAACTTGATCTTACTGATTGTCTCAATTTCCGTACCACCACTTGCAGGATCTCCTACATCTCTGGAAGATACGAAGTCAATAGAGTAATTAATGTTGCTACCATTGATAGCATCAGTCAGAACCGCATTGAAGTTAAAGGTACGTGCTCCATTAGGAGTAGAACCATTCGTAGAGAGGTATGTGATCTCAACTTTGTTACCTGCTTCCAGTGCCCTTCCTAGGACACCATCACCAAAGAAGATCTCATACTGCTCATCTTCGATCTCTTCTACGTAGTAAACGTCACTTGATCCGCTAATATCAAGAATAGAGTCAGATCTAGCGAATACTGTCGCGCTAGTTGCCTGAATCGAAGGGAATACGCGCACTCTCAATGAGGAAATGTCCGCAGATGGGTTCTTAATTACAAATCTCTGTGCTCTCGATGCGGAAACTGTATAAGTATCCGTGACAAAATTACCCTCGTAGATAGGAATGTCTGTAAATTGCGCTCTGTAGTTCACAACTTGCGCTTTAATGTCATCGACAGCGACAAAGTTATACGCAGTGCCGTCAAATGTTGTTGTGAATCCTGTACCTCTATTGAGAATAATCTCATTAGGAGGAGTGGTACTGACATCAAAGTCTACTCCAAAGGAGACTACTGCCTTGGATGCTACAGCAGACTTCGGTCTGTACCCTAATTGCTTTGCTAGTGCTACTACGTTGTCCCTCAGGGTCGCTGAATCAAGGAACGTCTCATTCACCACCATATTGGTGTTGAACGCCGTGTAGTACGTATTATATGCCAATACGTCAAGAAGGTTCGCCCAAACCGAACCTTCAAAGTCAAAATCAGTAAAATCGGTCTGTGCCCTGAGATATTCCTTCAGGGCAGTTTTGATTTCCTGGAAATCTAAGTTTGAGATCTGTACGTATGGCATTAGCGAGTTCTCTCTAGGAAGAATTCAATGTTTGTAGGTCTGTCTTCTCTACCAACAATTACAAACTCTAGGTTGACTGTATAACCATTCTCTTCAAAATCCAGATCTAACTCAAGATTTCTAATACGAATTCTGGGTTCGTATGTTGTCAGGCAATTTTTAATAGATTCACCAATAACCGCCGCTGTTGCAGTATCTAGAGGTTCAAACAACTGCTCACGGATAGAAGACCCCAATTGTGGTTGGAAAGGTCTTTCACCCTTGTTAGTCATCAACAAATTGACAACTGCTTGTTTAATCGCAGCATCATCCTTCTTAACGATCAAGTCGCCAGTGACAGGATGAGGTTTGAACGTAACGTTCAGATCCTTAAAGGTCTGGAAAGTTGCCACACTGCTAAGTAGAGTACCTTATATATTTATAGGGTCACCAAATGAACTCATACAGGTTTAAAGAAAACACAACGCGAGTTGCAGAAGACTTTGCAGGAGAACTTGCATGGTAATGATTACCATCAAAAAATAGAAGTTTTCCCTTCTCTGCTTTTACTTGGTGTTTAATAGTATAACAAGTAGACTTACTAGTCTCTTCAAAGATATATGTGTCTCCATCGTCACTATTCACATAATACAATGCAACAATGTTCGTTCTAACTCTTTGTTTGAAGTCCTCAGTATAATCTACATGAGGATTGTTATACATTGCAGGACCACCGATATTCATGCCAATACGTAGACGCCATGGCATAACAGGTCTCGCTTCAGCACCATATGCTTTGATATACTGCTCACGTACTAATGGGAAGAACCATTTGAACTGATCAAAGTCTTTTGTTGGATTTCCGTTGTCAAATGGTGTTAGGTTGAACCCTGGTTGTTTATAGTGCTCCCCTGGTAACACGTTAGGAAAACTTACATCATCGATGTAATACCAGGGGATACTATTAATTGAACTTTCCAAAAAGTCCTGAAGAGTCTCAGGAATCGCATTATGAATCTCAATCATTCAATCTCTCAGCATAGTTTGTTTGACGTTCTTTCTTCGCTTTTCTATCTCTTACCATGTTCAACCAACGGTCACTCGCTGGTTGTGTAATCAGAGTCATTCCCGATTCTACAAAGTTTTTACCTAGATCCGTAGGACTATTTGCCATTGACTATTCTCCTATACATGGATGGTGACCAATATTTGTAATAATCGGTCTTATGCAAAGTTTCCCTCGCACTCTCTAATTTATCTCTCTTTTGGATTAGTATTAAATTTCCTTCACCATAATTGCTCTGGACACCATTGATATACGTTGGTTCGTCCATATGATCATCCAAAACAATGTAATCAGGATGTTTCATCGATAATTCAGACACCTTCTGCATTAACGCCGCTAAACTTACGTCGCCAACATCAAATATCATGACATCAGCGTTCGCGTCTGAATTCAGAGCAACTTCCTCCAAATCACACTCAATAACTCCCACATACGCCGAAAGGGCATAAGGACAGATGGCATGACCACCTAATTCCTCACGCCCCTCCGAGATACGCTTAATCCACTTATCTACCTTGTCCTTTGTATCGCTTCTTGGCATTATTACGACTGGTGCTGGCATATTTAGTATTCTTCCCAGATCCCTGGCGCGTCATCTTGGGTTTGCCCTCAATGTAACTACCGCCTTTCATCATTGCCATGGATATCCTCCGTGTGTACTCCCGTATTATACCACATAAACACTGGGTTCGGAAGTGCTCGCGATTTTGATATTGGTACTTATATTCAAATCATCACCTACCTTCGCTATTCCATTCTTTGATGTCTTACCATTGCTTATCGCCTTGACTACCCTAGGACTTGTACATGGGTCGCCCTTCGGTGTTGTCCCTGGCGCAGGTGCTAATACATTACCATTAAACAACACAGGTTTCCTCATAGCATACAAACCAATACTACCACTCGTACTGGCAGGACCAGTGACCTTTGGAGGTGTGTTGCAAGAACCCTTGCCCCCACTATCCATACTTATGGTTGTTGCAATTGGTTTAGACATGTCTTAATCGCTTGAATCTCTATGTACATCTCATTCAGAAAGTCCACAAGGTTCTCGTGGTCCTCCCCGCCTGGTCGCTTATACATCAGGGGTCCTGGGATCTCCAGGGAGTCCACCCTCTTCTCCAAGGAACTCAATTTCGCTTTGTAGTCGTTGTCCATTTCTAAAACTTTCCCTATGCTGTATGCCGTATGCTCCAAATGCTGCACTAATATCCATCTCAGGTGCATCATCTGCACTACGATAGTAGTCTAATGCAGCATCTTGGATGGCATCGGCAAATTCATTGAATTCGTCGAACCTTTGCTCCTTAATCGTGCCGTCCTTGGTTCTGTAAGTGATTTTGTGGTTTTCCATTAGTCGTCGTCGAATAGTCCGAAGATTGCAGTCCAAACTGAGTGAAATAAGACGTATAGGAAGAATTTTCCATCCTGGTCTCTCTTACGCCTTCTCGCTGGTGCTTGTGCCATGACTAACCTCACGATATCTCATTATATATCCCCTAATCCCCGCCGTGGCGTGCTTTCTCATGATATTCACACTTTCTATGAGACAGATCGTAATATAACTGATCTCCTCCGAAAATGTAGTTTTGGTCGAGGTTTTCATGGCAAAATTTTCTGGCGGAATTTTTTTATATGAGAGGGACCCAAAAGTATTTATCGGACGCTGGGAAACGTTTATAGCTTAGTAACGCTAGATGGGACCCGCTCGGCGCTCGGGGGTATACAAAAAAGGGGGCAAATTACTGCCCCCTGCTGTTAACTTGCTGCTGCCACTGATCTTCTACATTGTCGCTTAATCTGTGCGAGTGCATAATTATCACTCGGTGATTTGCTGCAGGTTTGTACTATTCCAAGCGTAGGGTGTTTGTATTTCAAATGCTTAGAATCGTCGAGAAAAATGAAACCGAAGGATGACATGATGTTGTCAACTTCTT
>MDTE01023814.1_pt1 | contig 49237 bp, 41 predicted proteins | sample 811231 | NCBI WGS metagenome assembly MDTE01 (sample SAMN05326651, study PRJNA326480) | marine metagenome | isolation source: seawater | place: Indian Ocean: Red Sea | collected 2010 | reverse complement strand
AGAAATTATTGGTCTTGCTGAGCAATCTAATGTTATTGACGCGACTGTGGTTAGACAAGTAAAAGCATATCCTGTATACGATGTTGAGTACGGACCATTGCTAGATACAGTTAGAGCGTGGCTGAGTGGTTTTGATAATTTTCATACAATCGGTAGAAATGGTTTACATAAATATAACAACCAAGATCATTCAATGCTGACTGCTCTTAGGGCTGTTGATGAAGCTGTAAAAGGTGTTGATGTGGATGTGTGGGATATTAATACTGACAGAAGCTATCACGAGGAAGTTAAAGTAAGTAGAGATAGTAATAAACCTGTTGATATTCTAGATGCATAGCATTTTAATGGTTGCTGATGGTCTTGGATATGGATAGGCGTGTAATTGCTAGTCTTTGCGGTCTCTTTGCTGTGGGACTTACTTATATACTTATTGTGAATTGGGAATATTTTAGATTCAATATTACTATATACATTCTGATATTGTTTTCTGTATATTGTTGTGGTTCCATGTTTGTAGCAGAATAGACATATGACTCAATCTTTTTAGCATCATCTGTATCTCAAAAACGGAATTTATATGATTGGTTTAATTTGGCTTACAAGTAAGCAGTTATTCAATAGATTTTTGATATTCTTTATTGTAGCTATTTCTTTTGTTTTTCGAATAAGTTTTATAGATTGGGATGACATGCAATTTTTTCATCCTGATGAGAGGTATATTGGTCTTGTTGCGTCTACTATTGAGTTTAATGTCATGTTCGATTGGTATGAAGGGTTTGACTTGGGAAACATGAACCCATTTTTATGGCCAGAAGAAGATACTACAGATGGGGTATTTGTACCAAGAGGTGGCGAAAGATTATACGCATACGGGCATGCTCCGCTGTACTTTTTGGTTATAGTTAGTAAATTGCTATATGGGCTTTTTGGGTTAATTGAAAACTCAAGTATCCCTTTAGTTAGTGACTGGTTATTTGAACTAGGATTGATTACTGAATTTCATATGATTATTGTTTTGTCTAGAATTCTGTCAGCAATATGGGATACATTAACTGTAGTAGGTGTGTATCTGATTGGCGCAAGCATAAAATGTAGACGGGTTGGTATGATTGGTGCATTATTGTATGGAGTTTCAGTTCAGATGATTCAACAGGCTCATTTTGGAACATTTGACTCTATGCTTGGTATGGTAGGCTGTTATTTGATCTTGATGTGTATCAAATTTTTAGAATATAAAAGGAATTGGTATTTGTATATATCAGGAGTTTTGTATGGGTTGGCGGTTGGTATTAAGGCGTCAGGCATATTCTTGTTTATGCCCTTAGTATTATCTAGTAGTCTCAGGTATTGGAACTCGACAGTTACGAGTTCGAGAAATTTAAAAATTGTTACTATTTGGGTTAAACTAACGGCTATTGCAGTTTTAGTGTTTGCAGCTACAAACCCATATGTTTTGCTGAGTAGTCAAACTTACGTTAATAACATTGTTTTGCAAAGCTATATGACAAGAGGTCAAGTTGATTGGCCATTTATTCTTCAGTATGAAAATACAATACCGTATTTATATCAATTTGTTCAACAAGGTAAATGGTTTTTAGGATGGCCTATTGCTACTAGTATGTATGGTGGCGCTTTGTATGGATGCTGGCAAGTTTATCGGAACTGGAAAAATGATGATGATGCGTTAGAAAGTCATAAATTGTTATTGCTAGTAGTATGGATTGTTTTTTACTTCATATATGTTGGTGGTTTGTATGTTAAGTATCTGAGGTATTTGATTCCAATTATGTCAGCTGGCGCTGTGTGCGGGGGATTGCTTTTAAATTATTTGTGGGAAAAAGGTTATTTGATTGTTAAATTAGTAATTTCTATTGGTTTAGTTGCTAGCTTGTTGTATGCTGTTGATTTTATCAGTATGTACCAAGAGAGACATCCTTGGACAAAAGCTTCAGAGTGGGTGTACGCGAATGTACCAAGAGACGGAATTATTATAAGGGAGAAATGGGATCATCCTCTTCCGGTTCCAATAAAGGTTGATGATGGAGTAAGTGTTGTAACTGACGCCGAATTTAAGATACTTGAGGTTGACCCAGTATCTGAGGAGGATGAAGATTACAAACTGGATGCGATGTTGGGTGTGTTGGAGAATGGAGACTATATGGTAGTTGCTAGCAACAGAAATTATGGAGCTATAGTAAAAAATACGCTAGAGTTTTCTAGTAGCTACAAATATTATAGATGTCTATTTGGTGGTAGCTTTGGATTTGAAATAATCTATGAGGCTAGTCGGTACCCTGAGCTAATTAGCTATCAGTATGAGTATGGAGGTAAATTATTGAGTTCTGCATATAATAAACAATCAGAAATAATGCGTTGGCTAATACCCAGTGTTTCTATTACTGATGAAAGTTTTTTTGTCTACGATCACCCTCAAGTGTATATTTTCCAAAACTTACTTAATTTGGATCGTGAACGTATGAAATTAAGCTGCGACAATTATATTTCTTCGTACTACTAATGTACTAAGTGCTACCTTCCTCAAATAGATATTTAATTAATATTGAATCTGTGATGATTTCAATTGGAGATTTGTCGTCAGTAAATATTACGTTATTTGGATTAATGGGAACTATATGATTTGGTGTATCTGATAGGATTTTATTAAGGATTGGGTGACTTTTTGAAGTAGGTAGTGTTGCGTTACGTAAGACATTATCACGGTGAGTCTGCTTTATTGTTGCAACGAGTAATGAATTGTAGGTATTTGGCACATCAATAATGTGGACGTTTGAAAAAACTGCAAGTAGAGTTGATGTGACCGAATCTATGAGTCTGCGGTCTGAAGAAGTTCTTCCTACATTTATTGCAAGAACACCGTCAGAGGATAGTAATGATTTTGCTTCCAGGAAAAATTCTTTTGTTGTTAGATGCCAAGGAATATATGGAAGTCTGTATGCGTCTACAGCAATAACGTTGTACTTGGTTTTTTTTAGCTTGTGAAGACTAGCTCTTCCATCCCCAATTATTATGGTTAGATTTTCTCTACTTAGGTTGAAGTACTTTCTGCCGACAGCGATTATTTCGGGATCGATTTCTATTCCAGTTATGTTGATGTTAGGATATATTTCTATGTGTTGATTAGAGATTGTTCCTCCAGCTAGACCAATTATGAGGATGTTCTCAATATTTGATGGTGAATAGGGATACTTGTTGAAGTAGGGAGCAGCTAAATAATAATCCCAAGTACTATTTGTTAATGGGCTGTCCTTATTGTAGACTGAGTGTATGCCTTGCCCTTCATTCAATAGTAGGTAGTTTGCATTGTTTTTGTTAACTACTTGGATTAGGTTATAGGCAGATTCGGACTCATATATTAGTCCTGCTGTAGACTTTATTTTGCCTGATGGAAGTTGGCTAATTGCGATATATGTAGTTATTAGTACGATGGATGCTATGTTTAGCTTTTTGGATGACAATAATATGCCTACAATGCAGGTTATAAGGAGTATTCCTCCAAAAAGCAAGTAGGTGTTACGAGTACCGTACGTTGGTATTGTTAGGAGTGTAGGGATAAATGACCCTACTATTGATCCTGCGGTTGATAATGAATATACCTTTCCAGCAGTAGAGCCTGAATTGTCAGGGTGCGTTAATAGCAATCTAATAGCGTAAGGTGATGAACATCCAAGGATTGTAATGGGAAGTGCAAATATCAATAATGTCCCAATAAAAGCTCCTGTTGCTATTGGGATATCAAAGGCAGTAATTGCCTGTGATGCATGAAACAAGATGGGTTGGGAGATGTATGGTATGGATGCTGTTAGTACCGCTGAAATTGATAATAATTGATAGTATTTGGCTGGAGTTGGATTTTTGTCAGCAAAATTACCACCCAGATAATAACCTATTGCTAAATAGAACATGATTACGCCAATTATTATTGACCACACGATGTTTGATGTACCGTATATATAGCTAAGCAAACGAAGGGCGGATATTTCAGCGGCCAGGGTTGTCATTCCTGAAATAAATACGGTAAAGAAAATGTAGTAGTTCAAAGTTGGATTACTCTACGTTTTGGCTATTATACATTGGGATGCTATAATCTGTTTTGTTATGAGTGGAATAGCTAGTATGTATATACTACAACAAATTGACGATAAGATTGCCTATAGTAGAGCAAGAGTATCCGATATTAATGATATCATTTCTGATTCTACTCAGGTAGATAGGGTCACTGAAGAATACTTAGTCGCAAAATCTGATGTTGTTAAAATTAGACGTGAAAGCGATATCTTACAGGGAGAAATTGACGTACTTGCTTCAAAAAAAAGTGATTGTGAAAACAGACTATACAGTGGGCTTGTATCTAACCCAAAGGAGTTACGTGACCTTGAGACTCAAGGGGTTTCGTTGGCAAGTAGAATTGCAGAGCTTGAGGATAAAAAGATTGACTTGATGATCTCCGAAGAAGAGAAAGAGAAGCTAGAAGAGAATTGTAAGCTTGCGATGGATGATGTAATTAGAAGCAAGGAGCAGCTTGTTTTTGAGCTGAACGAGGAACTTAATGTGTTGAAGGACGGGATGCTAGCCTATGATGCAGAAAGAGATGTTGCTCTGAATTCCGTTGATGATGTCTATCTTCGTGAGTACGAGGGGAAAAAGAGCAAGGTCGGGGGAACCGCAGTAGTGCTTGTGGTAGACGGTGTATGTAAGGGTTGTGGTTTGATGGTAGCTACTTCTAACGTTCAGGATGCTAGAAGTGGGACAAAGTTGGTAGCATGTGATGGATGTTCTAGATTTTTGTATGTAAAGTAGATATTGTTTGTTAGAAAAGCCCAATTATTAGGTATCTTAAAAGTCCTTCAATAAGATCAAGTAATAACAATGCGATAATTGGACTGAAGTCCAGCATGCCTTGCATGTCTGACATTAGATTACGAATTGGTTGTAGTATAGGTTCGGTTATTTCGTGCAGTAGTTGTACTGCTGAATGATAAGGGTCTATGCGTACCCATGATAGTAGCACTCTTCCTAGTATGGCAAATTGTAGTAGTGAAAAAATTATGCTGATTGGCCGTAATAGTATTGTTTCCATATTTGCTGTTTTCCATGTTTATATGTTGTTATTAAAAATATATGTTCCAACACGTATAATTGTAGCACCTTCTTGAATTGCTACGCCAAAATCTCCACTCATTCCCATTGATAGTTCTTTAAATGTGATGTTTTGAAAAGTTGAAGACAAGGTGTCGCGTAGTATACGTAGGTTTCTAAATGTTGGCCTTGATAATTCTGGGTTTGTTGTGTAGGGCGCCATTGTCATTAGACCAGCAATATGTAGACCAGGTAGGTCCGTTATTTGCGATACCGTTTCTATTAAGTGTTTATTTGATTTATCTGGCGTAGATGCATCTAGACCAGATTTGCTGAGCTCACCTGAAGTGTTGCATTGGATTAGTACAGGTACTGTAATCGATGATTCAGAGGCGTATTTAGATAAACGCTTTGCTAGCTTTAGTGAGGCGACAGAGTGTATAACGTCGAAGTGTTCTATTGCAGTACGGGCTTTTCGTGATTGGATTGTACCTATCATGTGCCAGGTAGGAGGGGGGTTAGTTAGATTTGTTGATGATGCATCTATTTTGGGTAATGCCTCTTCCACTCTGTTTTCACCAAAGTGGCATTGTCCGAGACTGTATAGAGTATTTATGTGTTCTAATGGTTGCTTTTTTGTTACTACTACTAGGGTTATTTGTTTCGAGCTTGTCCCAGAAGACTGTGCTGCTAGCTCAATAGACTCAAGCAAATTTGAGAAGTTTTTGTCTATTGACTGATTAGTTGATTTTTCCATAGAGATTTTTAGATGAATTAGAGGCTTATAAATACTCCGAATCTACCTGTTTGATTGTTTTCTAATCTGTGGGAGTAGAAGTACTTGTTATCTCGAACGGTGCACATGTTACTTAATTCTATCATCATGACACCAGAATTTGTTAGATTGCGAATGTTTGCGTCGACAAGACTTACGTAATATTTGTTGGAGATCTTGCGAACTACTTTGGAATCAGGAGGATAGATGCGCATGAATTGTTGTGCAATATCGTATGAGACTTCATAATGTTTAGTTGATATACATGGTCCTATAGCCGCTAATATGTTTGCGGGATTACACCTATATGCGTTCTTCATTTTTAATACGGTTGATTGAATTATTCCATTGAGTGTTCCTCTCCAGCCTGAATGAATGAGTGCAGCGGCTTTGTTTTTGTTATCAAATAGAATAATGGGTACACAATCAGCAAAACTTAATAGTAGAGTTGTATCTGGAGTGTTTGTAATTATTGCGTCTGCCTGGGTAGAATTGTGTGTTGTTGTACTGTCTGCGACGACTACATCTGTGCCGTGTACTTGATTGAGAGTATTTATTTTTGTGCTAGTAAGTGTAAACGCTGAGATTATCTTGTCCATGTTCGTATGGACTGCAAAATGTGAATCCCCAGTTGATGTTGATATGTTGAGGCTGGAGTATGGGTGTTTACTGACTCCTCCTAATCTGGATAGTACTGCATGCTTGAGCTCATTAGGATGTAGTGAGTCGAAAGTATAGTAAACAATATCTTGAGTGCTATTGTAGATCATAGTTAGATTGTACTATTTGCACCGTAGATTTTTATGAAGTTTGTGGTTCGATTTGAGATATCAACAAATGAATACCAAATGGTTGTGAAGCCGAATGCTAAACCTGTAACTACAGTTATTGCAGTTATAGGGTATATACGCGATAGTAAGAAGTAGTCGAGTGCAATTGGAATTATTCCAAATATGATGTAGTTTTTTGTAGTAAGTGTAATAAGGAACTTTTTGTAGTAATTATTGCATATTTTAAACAGTAATGTGGTCCCAAATACTGCTGAGTAGATTGAGAGACATCTGATACACAAAGCTGTCTGATAAGTAGCTGTTTCAAGGTTGATATATTCTCCAAGTTGGATGATGGATATTAGAGTGTTTGTGTTTATGATTATGTCCCCATGATGAATATGTAATGATCTGGAGGGTATCTGATGACATAATGTTGAATATGCTTTATATATGTTGACGGCTAGACTAGGAAATGCATACAGGGCTATAATGGGACCGATTATTGCGGTCCATATGTATATTCCAGATACTGCGATAAAAAGTACATTCCAGTGTCTGTATAATGCTAATTTAAGCTTTGATGTGTTGTGCATTTTAAGATCCTATTTAGTAATCAATTATATTAGACACTGCTGTTAAAATTTCTTGCGCTGACATCATACCTACATGCATTTTGGTGATATACCCATTCTTATCTACAAAAATAGTGCTAGGATAACCGCGAATTTTATAGTTATGCTGAATTGTTAGGTTAGCGTCTATTATGATTGGAAATGTAATTTTATATTCATTGGCGAACGCTTTGACGGTGTTGACGTCTTCTCCATTATTTACACCTATTACTAATAGATTGTTTGGTGTGTACCTACTATGAACTTCCTCTAGATGGGGTAATTCTTCCTTGCATGGTTCACACCATGTTGCCCAAAAGTTAATAACTATTGGAGTTCCTTGGTGTTTAGAGATATCTATAATTGAACCAGAAATGACATTAGTGTGTGAAAATAGTGGAGCTTTGCTACCTACATCTACTATTGCAGTGGGTGTGTTGTGGGTGGTTGGGTCGTTTGTGCTTGTGCTGTAAAATGAAGGCGATTCAATAATAATCATGATTCCTACAAAAAGGCCAATAATGATTCCGGATATTATGTATACGTACTTTTGGATATGTAAATTGCTCATTATTAGGCTTATTTTCTGTCAGGACGATAGTGAATTCCAGATGTTGATAACTGCATCGTCTAGGAGATTTTGTAGATCAACTAGTGCAGGCATATTACTGAGTTGAATTGTAATTATTGATAGTGAACCAGTAAATAGTAATACTCCTAAAACTATTAGGAAAATTCCATTAACCTGCTGGATGTATTTTAGTTTTTTGGAATACTGGCGATATATAGGCATAATTTTATCGATAGCTACTGCTGACAATAGAAATGGTACAGCCAAACCAAGCGAGTAAAATACGAGCATTTGGACACCGACACTTAACCCAGTAGATGTTAGAGCGAGGGTTAGCATTGCTCCTAATACTGGACCCACGCATGGTGACCATCCCGCTGAGAAGAATATACCCATCAGGAATGATGATAATATTGCAGCTTGATTTGTGTTGGATCGTTTGTGGTGCGGTCTAGTATCATAATACAGCCAGGGTATTTTGATGACCTCTAGTACATGGAGACCAAAGAATAGAATTGTGATTCCTCCGAGCTGAGATAGAGTCTGCCTATAATTGTAGAGAATTGTGCCTACTGTGCTAGCTGCTGCACCTAAGGATACAAATACTAGACTGAATCCAGAGACAAAAGCCAAGCCGTGGGTAAATGCTCTCCATTTATGGGGTGATCTTGTTTGTTTGTGCTCGTCTGTTGTTGGAGTTATGTGGCCACTAATATAACTAATGTATACGGGCACTAATGCAAACACACAGGGTGAAACGAATGAGGCTAAACCTGCAAGAAATGATAATCCGATTGATAGTTCCGTCATAAATACAATCTATTCGTTTGATTTGTTATGTATACTGGAGGTATATTACTCCAGTTGCGGCAAGTATACAAGTAAAATGTATTCATCTACAAGTTGTAAATTAGTTGATAGTACAATAAAATATTCCTGTTATGTCTATTGCTTTTATATGTGTTGTTATTATCGCTATTTGTATTTATGTATTGGGTATATTAACTGACAAATATTTTGTACCAAGTCTGGATGTAATTTCTTCTAAACTTAGGTTAAGTAGCGATGTTTCTGGAGCTACTCTTATGGCTATTGGATCTTCAGCTCCAGAATTAGCTATTGCTTTGATTGCCTTGATACGGCCTGGTGGACATACTGATGTTGGTATTGGAACTATAGTTGGTTCTGCTTTGTTTAATGTTTTAGTTATCACCGGCGCATCTGCTATAGCAAGGCCTTTAGTAGTTAAATGGACAATTATTACCAGAGATGTATTTGTGTATGTATTAAGTGTAATTTTGCTTATATGGGCTATAGGCGATGGGAAGATTACTGGTGGTGAGGCTATTACATTGATTTTAGTTTATGTAATTTATGTGATCGGGTTAATTGTTATGAGTAGAGCAAGAGACGCAGACGATCATGCTGATGAGTTAGTAGATGTAGAAGATCTTCTTGGTATTGAGGACAATTCAGAAAAGATAAACATAGTTGATTGGGCCCTTGGAAAGATATTAGGTGATCCGAAATCTAAGTTCGTTAATACGTTTATTTTATCAGTAGTTATGATTAGTTTTATTAGTTGGTGTCTGGTGGAAAGCGGTATCGCTTTGGCCGATGTTATTGGTGTACCACCTGTTGTTGTTGCATTAACAATACTTGCTCCTGGAACTTCTGTTCCTGATATGATTTCTTCTATAGTTGTAGCTAAGCAGGGAAGAGGTGCGATGTCAGTTGCTAACGCTGTTGGGTCTAATATTTTCGACATACTAATTGGCTTAGGATTACCTTGGCTGCTGATGCTTTTTGCCGGTGTAGGATTTATAACGATTGGTATCGCTGGCATTTCCCAGTCCACATGGCTTTTGTTAGGGTCAGTATTTGTGTTGTATTTGTTTATTCTATCTAAGGGAAGACTGTCTAGATTCGAAGGATACATATTAGTGCTATTATATGTTGGATACGTTTTATGGATGTATTTTGGGTGGTAACTTGATGTATGCAAATTGACAATTTAACAATGGATATCTATTTGATATCTGCAGTTATACTGGCTGGATTTGCATGTGGATTTATTAATACTATTGCAGGTAGTGGTTCATTAATTACTCTTCCATTGCTTATATTTTTGGGGCTTCCAGCAAATGTGGCAAATGGAACGAACAGAGTTGCTATAGCTATCCAGAATATTATTGGTGTTGCAAGTTTTAGTCGGCAAGGTGTATTAAACTTTAGGGTTGCTATTATTTATGCTGTTCCCGCTGTGATAGGGTCTATTGTTGGAGCAAACATTGCTGTTGATGTTAACTCTGAACTAATGGAGCGAGTGATCGGTTTTGTTATGGTGGGTATGATACCTACTATAATTTGGAAACCTACCAAGCTGATTCAAAAATTGGTTAGTTATGGAGACGTAAAGAAACGCATACTGAATGTAATCGTTTTTTTTGCTATAGGAGTCCATGGTGGATTTATTCAAGCTGGTGTTGGTGTATTTCTTCTAATAGGCCTGACAATAATTGGAGATCTTGATTTGGTTGAGTCTAACGCGATTAAATTATTTATTATCTTGTGTTTTACTTTAGCTGCTCTTTATGTATTTTTGATTAATGGACACGTAAACTGGCAGTATGGATTGCTTCTGTCTGTAGGAAATGGTTCAGGCGCTCTGGTTGGATCTAGAATGGCTGTTAAAAACGGTGAAAAATTTGTTAGGGCAATATTGATTGCAGTAGTGGTAGTGTCTGCCATTAAGCTTTTGGGATTTGGTCTGTAAAATTATGGATTATCAGGATAGTGAGTTAGGAGTTATTATTTTGGCTGGAGGAAAAAGTTCTAGGATGGGAACAGATAAAGGACTTATAAAGCTGAAGGGTATTCCTTTGGTGCAGCGTGCTATAAATAATGTAAAAATAGTGACTGACGATATTGTTATTGTTACTAATAATGCTGATGGATACAAGAGGTTTGGCTACCAAATAGTTGGAGATATTATTACAAATATTGGTCCATTAGGTGGATTGTACTCTGGGTTTATTAATTCCAGTAAGAACCGACTATTGGTTGTTACTTGTGATATGCCATTTCTGTCAAATGAGGTTATTAAATACATGAATCATTCTATTGTAGGTTATGATGCTGTCGTGCCTATCGGTACTACTGGAAGAGCTGATCCTCTAAGTGCTATATACAGGAGAAATTGTGTAGAACAGATAAAAGATGCAATTGACGGCGGCGAAAGAAAAGTTGTTAGTTTCTTTAGTGAACTGAATATACGATATTTAGAGTTTGAAGAGATCAGTCATATTAATGGTGCCCTTGATTCATTTTTTAATGTTAATACAAAAGAGGATTTTAGGCGTGCAGAAATTATAATTGAGGAACGCTTTTAGTTGATCTGGTTTTATGAGACTACTATTTATTTGTTTTTGAAAATGCGTCTTTTATGGTTAGTGTGATGTACACTAGACTACAGAGCATCATAGTAAATAGAGCGTATGGTTGTGGTTTGGGGTATAGATAAATGAGGGTAAAACCTGATAGTCCCCAAAATATCGATATAGATAGAACTAATCTTCTATGGCGTTTTGTCCTACTGGGATAATAGTATTTTGTTGGCACATAAATTAGAATTAATAATACTATGAGGATTATAAGGTTTGTTTCTGATTTAAAGTTTAGTACTTCCATATATAATACGTAGATATTCCAATATGATGGAAAGCCTCTAAAGTAGTTATCAGTAGTTTTAGAATTGATATGAGAGAATTGGTAAAGAGAAGAGACCAAAATCAGTGGAAGTATTATGGATAAATATGATGTTGGGATAATTTGGGAATTATATATGTATATAGTTGGTACTATTACATATATGACATAGTCAGTTATTGAATCTAATAGATGGCCGTCAATATGAGGTATTAGTTTTGTTGTATTTAGTCGACGCGCAAGCGTACCGTCTATTGAGTCTGTTACTACTGAGAGTGCCATTAGGAAAAGGGCTGCCCTCCATTGACTCTGTAGGATGTAGTATATAGAAAATTGGGCTAGCACTAAGCCTGACACTGTTATTGCGTGTGGTATCCAGGCTAGAATTATTTTAGATGATCCGCGAGTGTTGGCTGGTGTATTATTTAACATCAACTTGTATTAACTGGAAGCAGCTCGCCAGATGGTTAGTTCCCCTTTGTTCGTGAGTGTCGTTATGGATGGGGTTGAGTCTGAGAATTCAAACATGTATGGGTGTGGGGCTGGTATATTTATTTCACGTATAAGTGAATAATCGCTTGTGTCCCAGAAGTATAGTGTACCGGTTGCGTTTAAGGCAGCTAACAGTTTACCGTCTGGAGAATACCGTATATAAATAATGTCAGAGTTGGTATCTTTTACACTTAATGATTCTACTTGGTTTCCGTTGTTGATATCCCAAATGAGGATTGAGCCTGTATCAGATGATGTTGCTACCGATCGCCACTGAGGACATATATCGGTTGAGTTCATATAGATACTTCTCATGAATACATGCGTCTCTTCGCCGGTGTTTGTGTCCCAGACATTTATTGTTGTTGTATAAAGCTTATTGATTGATCCAGAGGTTTGTGCAGAAATTAATTTGCCATTGGGTGAGTATTGCCATTGTTCGAGATTATCTTCCGAGGTAAGTAGCTTGGTGATGCCTGAGGAATCGTCGATGTTAAGTAATTGAGCCGAGGCTCCTGATACTATTAGTGCTTGTGTCCACGTTGTGTTTAATATAATGTCTGTTACTTGACGTGCTGTAGGTTTACCAGTAAATGATTTGCAGTCTTGCAATTGTTTAAGGTCGCAAACTCTGATAGCAGGTGTTGGGTTGTAAGAGATTGACGCCCATAAATCGCCTTGGGTTGATATTTGGATTGAATCTATTCTCTGAGATACTGATGGCCAGGCACTTAGGTCGTATATTGCGGTAAGCGATGCTGATTTTATGTCCCATAAAGATACAGTCTTTGAGTCTTCATAAACAATGAGTAGTGTATCATCGGGCGATATAACTAAGTCTGTTATTACATTTGTAGTTGGTGGCAGTGTAATAAAGTTGAGTTCAGGTAGAGTGTAGATTGATATGGTTTTATTACTGTGAGACGTAGCTATTAGTTTTTCTGAAGGACTGATAGCTACAAACGTAGTATTAGGTACTGGAAGTATTGTGACATTTTGATTCTGTGTGTCAGTGAGGGTTACTTGTCCTGATGCGAGTGTTATATTGTATTGTCCGCCTGGCAGACTTGTTCTTGAATAGGATTGACCGATATTTGTTGTTGCTATTGGAATTAAGGCTCTTGTTTGATCTGGTGACAAGGAGGCCTTTTGTAATGATTGATTGCATCCATGTAGTAAGACACTTATTGCTAGAAGTAATATTGCGGTATAAATTGTTTGAAAAGTAGTTGTTAATTTGTGTGTATTGAAGCTGTTTAGCATCCTGCTATTATATCAAGGATATATGAATAGTATTTTTCTATTAGATAAATTCTGAAAATACTCTGTTTGAAAGTAGCTTGCCATGATTTGTTAGTGTTATACGATTTTTGGTAATATTTATTAGATTATTATTGTATAACTTTTCAAGTGTCTTTTCGTATTGAGTTATTGGGCAAGTATCAAATCTTTTGCGGAATTCTGGTATATCTATTCCAGTTGCAATCAATCTTAGGCCCATAATCATGGTCTCGTTCATTTCAGTTGATTTGTTGATATAGATTATATTGTTTAATGCTGGTGTGCCATGTTTTTGCTTTGAGAAGCTATTAGTTTTGGGTGAAAGTGATTTGATATAGGAGTAAGGTGAATACCTGTTGTAATATCTGTGTCTTTTGTACCAACTATTTGCTCCTGCTCCAAGTCCTATATGATAGGTGTTTTTTAGATATGTTAGATTGTGCTGAGACATAGTTAGTTTATTGTCTTTGTGCCAGAGCGTTATTGCATACTGCTTGAAGTTAGACCTATTTAGATATTCAGATGCGGATTCATAGCGGTCTGCATTTGCGTCATCTGATGGTAGTGTCAAATTATGTTTTGATAGGTATTCGTGCATTTGTGAGGTTTTTGATAACTCAAGGCAATTAAGAGATATATGAGTTGGGTCTAGTAATAATATCTCTTTAATAGTCTTTTCCCATGATTTATTTGACTGGTGTGGAATTCCATAGAGTAGGTCAATATTGATGTTATTTATACCATTAGACATGACGTCTGCAATGGATTTATCAATAATGGATTTTGTGTGAAAGCGATTTAAAGCTTTAAGTTCTAAATCGCTAGTGGATTGGGCGCCTATGGAGACTCGATTTATGCCAAGCTGATACATCGATTTGAGAAGATTAATATTCAATATACCCGGATTGACTTCTATTGTTATTTCTGTATCCTTTGAAACGTTAAAGTTTTTTTGTATGCTTGTAAATATGCTAAAAAGTTGCTCTGGACTGAGTATAGATGGTGTTCCACCGCCTATGTAGATGCTAGTTATCTCGTTTTGTTCTTTTGTTGAATAGTAGTTTGCTTCCAGCTGAAGAGCTGAAATATATTCAGGGATTACGCTATCCATTCCTGCGTAAGCATTATAGTCGCAGTATGAACAATGTACTCTACAAAAAGGAATGTGGATGTATATAGCAGTCATTACTTAGGTTTTGATGACTGGTTACTCTGCAAATAGTTTGTAGTATTTATGTTGTGTCTATATTGGGTTTGATACAGTTCTTTATACAAACCATCTATTTTTAGTAATTGTTTGTGTGTACCATGCTCCACTAGTTGTCCTTTGTTCAAGACTAAGATTTTATCAGCAGCTAGAATGGTGGATAATCTGTGAGCTATTACGAAACTTGTGCGGTTTTGGTATAGATTCATAAGTGCAGTCTGAATATAATCTTCTGATTTAGAATCTAATGATGATGTTGCTTCATCTAGTATTAGAATAGATGGATCTTTGAGAATTACTCTTGCAATTGATACTCGTTGCTTTTCGCCACCTGACAGTTTGTGACCTCGCTCTCCAACTATTGTGTTTATCCCTTGTGGTAATTGCTGTATGAGTTCGGTTAGGTTGGATGCTTCACATGCATCTGATATTTCTTTGTTGCTGGCTTGTGGGTTAGCATATTTGAGGTTTTCTAATAAAGTACTATGAAACAAATATGTTTCTTGAGTTACCATTCCTATGAGTTTCGATAGTGTTTTTGTTTCTAGGGTTTTAATATCTATGTTGTTGAATTTTACAGATCCTTCTGTAGGGTCATATAGCCTTGCTAGTAAATAAGTTATTGTAGTTTTTCCGGATCCGCTAGGACCAACTATTGCTATTAGTTGACCGGCATGTATTCTGAATTGGAGAGACTTTAGAGAGAATTGTTCATTTTGAATACCTGGTTGTTTGTTGCTTGTGGTATGGCTTTGGGTAGACGAATCTTGACTATGTTTATGGCGGGGGTGCTTGGATAGTGTTTGATGAGTTGCGGTGCCCAAGGTGGTGCTCAATGAATATGTGAAAGTGACATCATCAAACTGGATTGTACTAACCGGCAAGTTAATTTCATTTGGATTATCATATTCGGTAATCTCATGCGGTAAATCTAATGCTTCAAATACTCTTTCAAAACTTACTAGCGATGTAGATAAATCGACTTGGGCATTAGCTAGGGAGCTTAGTGGTCCGTAAAGTTCACGTAGGTAGGCAATAAACGCAATTATAGTACCTATTGAGAATGCACCTGTGAATACTAAATGTCCTCCATACCAAAAAACTGCGGTGGAACCTAGTGTTCCTATTGTACTAAGGGTGAAGAAAAACCATCTACCTACCACTGCCGATCGTATTCCTATCGATGCTACAGCATCACTTTTTGATATAAATTTTTCTTGATGATATTGTTGTCTATTGAAGAGCTTCATTAGTAGCATGCCGCTTACATTTAATGTTTCATTCATTACTACATTCATCTTGGCATTAAGGTCAAAAGAATGACGAGTTAATGATCTTAGGGTTTGTGCTACCTTACGAGCTGGAAAAATCATTAACGGCACTATGGAAATACTAAGAAGTGTGAGTTGCCAGTTTAGGGAAATCATTATCGTTACCGCAAAAAGTATTTTAGTAATATTTGTAATTAAGGTTATCAGGGTTCCTGTTATAGCTCTTTGCGATCCGACTACATCGTTGTTGAGTCTCGCTATAATTTCTCCTGTTTTTGTGTTCGTGAAGAACCTTAGTGACATCTGTTGCATATGAATATATAGGGCTTGTCGTAAGTCTGCTATTATGCCTTCGCCAATTATTGCAGTGAGTCGTCTCTGGTTTATATTGATAAGACCGCTCGCCAGATGTATTCCTATGAGGGATATAGCTAATGTATTAAGTTCCATATAATTTTTTGATGGAATAGTTGTATCTATTAGTTGTTTGTATAGCATTGGGGGAAGTAAACTTAACAGGGTAGCAGATAGTATCGACAGTAATACTATGAATAGTTTTGTTGTGTAGGGTTGTGCGTATGACCATACACGTGACAAGAGTAATTTATTGATATTGGGTTTTTTTGTACTATCGGCAGATAAGTATTGCCACCAACCACTGTAACCATTATGGAACATTTTTGTTTTATACTATGCTGTTATGTTGTATTATTGTACACTGTCATATCTGTTATACAAAATGAGATGTTTTAGGTTTGAGATAGAGGGAGGTTGATGTATGTCACATAATAAAGTGGTGATACTGGGATCTGGTCCTGCTGGACTTACAGCAGCTATCTATGCTGGGAGAGCTAATTTGAATCCTGTTGTTCTTGCAGGGCATGTACCTGGTGGACAGCTTACTATAACGACAGATGTTGAAAATTTTCCTGGATATCCTAAGGGTGTACAAGGACCTGATATGATGGATGATTTGAGATTGCAGGCCGAAAGATTTGGTGCAGATATTCGAAACTCACATGTTGTAGATGTTAGGTTTGGCGATCCGCATGTGATGGAACTAGAAGGGGGAGAAATTGTTGAGACTGCAGCTTTGGTAATTGCGACTGGAGCATCTGCAAAATGGTTAGGATTAAAAAATGAAAAAAGTCTACTTGGTAGGGGTGTGTCTGCATGCGCTACATGTGATGGTTTCTTCTTTAAGGATAGAGTTGTAGCAGTAGTTGGTGGTGGGGATACTGCTATGGAGGAAGCTTTGTTTTTGACGAAGTTTGCTAGTCGTGTGCTTTTGATCCATAGAAGAGAAGAATTTAGAGCTAGTCAAATTATGCAGGACAGAGTTCTTTCTAACGATAAGATAGAAGTTGTTTGGAATACTGTTGTTACTGATGTTCTCAGTTCTAACGGTGAGGCCGTCGAGGGAGTTTCGGTTAAGGATGTTTTAACAGATTATTCTAGGGAGATTCAAGTTGGTGGGTTGTTTATTGCAATAGGACATTCTCCAAATACAGACATATTTTTGGGCAAGATGGATATGGATAGCGAAGGATACATTAAGGTTGTTGGTCCTGGAACACAAACAAGCGTACCAGGCGTATTTGTAAGTGGAGATGCTGCTGACAATGTATATAGACAGGCTATAACCGCAGCTGGTACTGGCTGTATGGCTGCTATAGATGCTGAAAGATGGTTAGCAGAAAACGAATGAATTGTAAAATTATTTGGGAAGTTGATTGCAGATGAGAAGCGTTGCCAAAGAGCCGGGTAGAGTCGCGTTTGATTGGATTGTTGGCGGCATCAGGGATATTCCTGTATTTTTTACTAAACCAATTAGAAATATTTATAGTAGTGAAAGCAGGTTTTTTAAGGCAGATTTAATCGCTGCGTTAAATGTTGCTATAGTGCTTGTGCCTCAGTCGATTGCCTATGCATTGATTGCTGGTTTACCGCCGCATGTTGGTATTTATGCTGCTGTGGGCTCTTCAATTGTGGCATCTTTATGGGGGAGTTCAAGGCATTTGCAAACCGGACCAACAAATGCTGTATCGTTATTAGTTTTTTATACATTGAGTGACATACGTGATGGTGGTTATGATGTAGTAATTGCAGCTGGTCTGCTAGCAGTATTAGTAGGTGTTATTCAGGTTGCTGTTGGTTTAGCTCACATGGGAGTACTCGTTAATTTTGTTTCAGACTCCGTGATTACTGGATTTACTGCTGGGGCAGCTATATTAATTGCAGTTAGTCAATTGCCTCATTTGTTGGGAGTTGAAACTTCCGGAATGATTAGTATATATAGTACTTTAAGTGATCTAGGATCCTTTGCTAATCTTATTCATGTTCCAAGCTTACTATTAGGAGTTGGAACGCTAGTGATTATGATATGTCTTTTGATTTATAGGCCAGGTGTTCCTGTTGCTTTTGTAGGTATGATTGTATCGGCATTAGCAGTTGTTCTTTTCCGCCTAGATGAAGCAGGGCTAGTTATTCTTGGGGAAATGACTGGTCATATTCCTAAACTAGTTAAATTACCATTGTTTGATTTAGATCTAATTGGTAGATTATCTACAGGAGCATTAGCTGTAGCTGCTATTGGTTTGGTAGAAGCTATTTCTATTTCAAGAGCTGTAAGCGCTGAGACTGGACAGCGAATTGATAGTAATCAAGAGTTCGTAGGCCAGGGTCTTTCTAATATAGTTAGTGGTCTATTCAGTGGTTATGCATGTTCTGGTTCTTTTACTAGAACCGTGGTTAACAAGGTTAGTGGTGGGCAATCAAGTCTAGTTGGAGTTTATGTTTCAATTATGGTTCTGTTCGTGTTGCTTGTTTTTGGTTCATTTGCAGGATATCTACCCCGTACTGGACTTGCTTGTGTTTTGCTTATAACTGCTTGGAGGATGGTTAATAGAGTTGAAATTTGGAAAATTGTACGTTCTTCTAATGGCGATACTATTATTATGGTTGTTACATTTCTGTCTACACTATTGCTACCGCTCGAATTTGCGGTTTTGGCTGGTGTGATTGTTTCGTTTGCTCAGTACTTGGTTCAGTCTGCTACTCCTATGGTGTGGCCTGTTGTTCCTGACAATCAATTCAGGTACTTTGTGCCAGAGGAAACTAATAGCGTTTGTCCTCAGTTGGGTATGTTGGCTATTGAAGGCTCTTTGTATTTTGGCGCCGTTCATCATGTTGAGAATGCAATTAGAATTAATTCTGAAAGGCATCCTGACCAATATTTACTTTTGCTTAGATTACACTTGGTGGATAAGTGTGATGTTAGTGGTATTCATATGCTGGAATCGGTTGTTAGGAGATACAGAGATAGGGGTGGTGATGTGTATATTGTAGGTGCCAGGCCACAAGTAGTTAAAATAATTGAAGATACTGATTTTATTCATTACCTTGGTAAAGATCATTTGCTGTCTAGGCATGAGGCTGTAAGCTATCTTTTTCATGATGTAATTAATCATAATATATGTGAGCAATATTGTAACGTTAGGGTTTTTGCTGAATGTCAGCCTATACCTAAGAATGCTGTAGATAGTAACGAAACTCTAGAATTAGGCAAGAGACATGTTGTAGTTGAGTATTGCTCGCCTGATGAATTGAAAGATTTGCTAGAAGATAATGATATGGGTGAAGGTATTAGAGTGATTGACGTGCGAGAATTGGATGAATACAATCGAATACATTTGCCAGACGTGGAATCTATACCACTTCAGAGGTTTTTAGTTGAGATGGAGATGTTTGATAAAGAAGGGAATTATTGTATTGTGTGTAGAACCGGGCGTAGAAGCGTTAGAATAGCTGAAGTTATGCGTAAAAAAGGTTTTAGTAGAGTTAAAGTGTTGTCTGGTGGATTGTTGAATTGGGAATCAAGTGGGTATCAGGTTGTATTTGAGCATAGTAGATAGTTTATGGAGTGAGAAGAATAGGAAGTGACATTTGCCCCGCGTATGCAAATACAGCCATTTTTATAGTGTTTCCTATAAATACACTGTATAGAAATTTGTGAAAAGGAATCTTTAGTGAACCCGAGGCTATTCCGACAAGGTCAAAAAATGGATTTGGAACCATAGAGGCAAGTATTAATATTAGACTAGCGAGTTTTGGTTTGTAGTGCAGGTAGTTGTAAATTCTTTTGTAAAGCTTAGTATTATTGATGATGCCAGTCCCTGATTGGCCAGCAAGATAACCGCTTGATTCTCCAATTGTGGCAACTGATGAAGCAGCTACTGTTATCCACAGAGGATCTAACAATACTGCTGATCCGTAAGTGAATATGATGCCAGGCACAGGTATCAATACTGTACTGTGTGTTATTGCATTAATGATAAGTACACCAATGTAACCGTATTTGAGAAAGGATTTATAGTGGTCTCTAAAGACGTATACTAGTAGACTAGCTACTACTATTAGTAGTAGTAAAGTTATTCTGATTAATCTTGTTTGATTATTGTTGTTATGTGCCATAGTGTTTACTTATTGATTGTATCATACGGTATTATTGGTACACGAATTATATGATAATATTAGATATGATCCATTTTGGACTGATATATGAATAAGATCGTATTAAAGAATATTGATTTACTAGCAACAATGGATGCTAATTTCAGTGTATTAGAAAACTGTAGTCTTGTTGTGGATGATGGTATTATTCAGAATATTACTGCTGAATGCGTTGATTATTATGATGACGTAGAATATGAAACAATGGATATGTCTGGATATCTAGTTATGCCTGGAATGATCAATTGTCATCATCATATGTATCAAAGCTTGACTCGTGTTATTCCAAAAGCTCAAAATGTTGGTTTATTTCAATGGTTGAAGGTTCTCTACCCTATATGGGGTAGATTGACTCCTGATGCTATTTATGTATCTTCAATTGTTGCTATGTCTGAACTACTTTTGTCTGGATGCACTAGTTCTTCCGATCATTTGTATATGTACCCGAATGGAGTTAGTTTGGATGACTCTATTCGAGCAGCAAATGATATTGGAATTAGATTTCATCCTACAAGAGGATCAATGAGTTTAGGCGAAAGTAAGGGTGGTTTGCCTCCTGATCACTTAGTGGAAAATGAAAACGAGATACTTGCTGATTGTCAGAGGGTTGTTGAAGAGCACCATGATGAAAGCTATGGTTCAATGTTGAGAATTGGGCTGGCACCATGCTCCCCTTTTTCAGTTTCTGAGGAGTTGATGAGAGATACCGCCAATATGGCTAAGGAATATGACGTAAGGCTCCACACCCATTTAGCAGAGACTGTTGACGAAGAGGAATATTGTCTAGAGAAATTTGGATACAGGCCCTTAGAGTATATTATGCAGCTCGGATGGGATGTAGACAGTGTATGGCTTGCTCATATGGTGCATTGTGATAAATGCGATGTTGCACGATTGGCTGATGCTCGCATGAGTATTACTCACTGCCCAAGCTCTAATATGAGGTTGGCCTCAGGAATAGCTCCGATTAGGAGCATGTTGGATTCTGGTGTAAATGTATCTATTGGTGTAGATGGAAGCGCTAGTAACGACGGGGGCCATATGATTGGAGAGGCAAGGCAAGCTATGTTGCTTGCAAGATTAAATGATGTAATTAATTTTGAGTCTGGAGGTTATAGAAGAGCTCCAGATGAAGCATTTACTGCAATTAATGCCCTTGAGATGGCTACGAAGGGTGGTGCGGCCAGTTTGGGTAGAATAGATATAGGTAAATTGGAGATTGGATTGTGCGCCGATTTGATTGGGATACGGATGGATAAATTAGAATACGCCGGTGGGTTACACGATCCATTGGCTGCGGTTCTGATGTGCTCCAGCGTTAAACCTGATGTTGTAATGGTAAATGGACAAATTGTTGTAGAAAATGGAATGGTAGTAAGTATTGATCTTCCGCCTATTATTGAGAGGCATAATTCATTAAGTTATGCAATTGTAAATGAATAAGGAGTTACTATGGATGCGATGCTAAATAATATTATGAATCAGGTAGATGGTAAGCATGAAGATATTGTAAAGTTTTTACGTGATATTATTCGTATACCTAGCATGGATGGAAAAATTGGTGATGTGGGCGAGCGATGTGCTGTAGAAATGAAATCTTTAAACTTTGATGAAGTTAGATTTGATAAAATGGGTAATATATTAGGTAGAATTGGCAATGGAGACACGCATATTGTATTCGATTCTCATATTGATACCGTTGGGATTGGATCTGAAGATTCGTGGGAATGGGACCCATTTGAAGGTAAGATTGAAGATGGGGTTTTGTTTGCTAGGGGAGCTTGCGACGAGAAAGGTAGTACTCCTGGTATGATATACGGAATGGCAATAGCTAGGGATTTGGGTATTCTGGACGGTATTACAGCTTGGTACTTTGGAAACATGGAGGAGTGGTGTGACGGCATAGCTCCTAACGCATTTGTTGAAGATGATCCTGGAATAAAACCAGATTTTGTTATTATTGGTGAGCCTACTGACATGAAGGTTTATCGAGGACAAAAGGGTAGACTAGAAATGGAGGTTGTCAGTAAGGGTAGAAGTGCTCACGCAGCAAGTAATTTTTTGGGTGACAACGCTATTTATAATATATTGCCAATTATTCGTGGAATTGAAATGATGGACGAGGAACTAGGCGACCACGAGTTTCTTGGAAAGGGGCGGATTACAGTTACTGACATGAATGTTAAAACAGCTAGTATAAATGCTGTGCCAGATGAAGCTGTAATTACTATTGATCGTAGAATGACAATAGGTGAAGATAGAAAAACTGTTTTAGAACAGGTTAGGAAATTGATTCCTAGTGAAGTGTCAGATAGAGTTACTGTAAGGGAAATGTATTACGATGAACCATCCTATACAGGATATGTGTTTGCTGTTGATAAATACTTTCCTGCATGGCTGATGGATGATACACATGAGTTGTGTTTGGCAGGACAGAAGGTACGTGAACTTATTGGTCTGCCTGTTTGCGAAACGGGTAAGTGGGATTTTTCTACAAATGGTATATATTGGGCTGGTAAGGCCGGGATACCGTCAATTGGATTTGGTCCTGGAGATGAGGTTACTGCCCATACCGTTGATGATTCTGTAAGAATCAATGATGTTGTTCAGGCTACAGGTTTTTATGCTTTGATCGGTGGTTTTTTGGGTAATAATATTTAGAACGAAAGGAGATTATATGAATTACGATTTACGTGGTAGAGATTTTATATCTGATTTAGATTTTAGCATTGAAGAAACAGAATACATTATTAGTTTAGCGATGGAATTAAAAGATAAGCGAAAATCTGTGCTTAAGCATGCTCTCCTTAGGGATAAGGTATTGGCTATGTTATTTTTCTTCAGTTCTACTAGGACTAGAGGTTCCTTTGAAGCTGGTATGGCACAACTTGGTGGACATGCTGCGTTTATAGAGCCAGGTACAACTCAGATATCTCATGGTGATACAGAGATGGAGCTTGGTGAAATTTATGGTCGATACTTTGATGGTATTGCAATTAGACATTGTGATTGGGGGGAAGGGAATGGATACTTGAATCGGGTTGCGTCATCTTCTATTGCTCCTGTGCTAAATATGCAATGTGATATTTATCATCCTCATCAATGCTTAGCTGATATAATGACTATGTTAGAGCTATTTGATGGTAATTTGAAAGGTAGAAAAGTCGCTGTTAGTTGGGCTTATGCTGAATCATACTTAAAGCCTATATCTGTACCACAATCTTTGATCTTGCAATTACCTAGATTTGGAGCTGATGTTATACTTTCCCATCCTCCAGGATTCGAACTAATGGATGATATTGTTGGAGAAGCTGAGTCTTTATCTAAGAAATTTAATACTGGTTTTGAAATTTGCGACAATATGAAGGATGGGTGCGAGAATGTTGATGTTGTATATGCAAAATCATGGGGTCCATTAGTTACTACATCGGATGAAGTGAAAGGTAAGGAGATGCAGGACAAGCATATGAATTGGATTGCTGACGAAGAACTAATGAGGGCAGCAAATGATTCTGCTGTGTATATGCATCCTTTGCCAGCCGATAGGGATGTTGAGGTATCTAGATCTGTATTAGAGGGTGATCAATCTGTTGTTTTTCAGCAGGCTGAAAATCGATTGCACGTACAAAAGGCAGTTATGGCATCGACAATGAGTGATTAGGAGAATAATGCCCAACAAGATTATTGTGGTTGCATTGGGCGGACACGCCTTGATTCTTGACGGTGATCAAAGAACGGTTGCTGATCAGTTCAAAGCTGTAGAGAAGGCTGCAAAACAATTAATAGAAATTGTGAATGATGGTTGGAAGTTGCTGATAACCCATGGAAATGGTCCACAGATTGGATATATTCTAAGGCGATCTGAAATGGCTCTTGAAGAGCTGCATCCTGTTCCTATGGATTATGCTGGAGCCGATACTCAGGGTGCTATTGGCTATATGCTACAGAGAGCTATGAATAATGAATTTTCACGCAGAGCTATGAATAAAACTGTTTTTAGTATGATTACACAGGTTGTTGTATCTGTTAATGATAATGCTTTTTCTGATCCTACAAAACCTATAGGATCTTTTATGGATAAGAATACGGCTGAACTTATGGAATCTAAATATGGATGGGTAACGAAGGAGTATTCTACTAATGGTTGGCGTCGTGTTGTCCCATCACCGATCCCTAATCGTGTTGTGGAATCTTCGTTGATCAAGAGTGCAATGGATTATTCAGATGTTGTTATTTGTTGCGGCGGTGGTGGTATTCCTGTTGTAATAGAAAAAGATGGTATGCTAAAGGGTGTAGAAGCTGTGATTGATAAAGACTATACATCGAGTTTGATTGCCTCTGTAGTTGAAGCTGATGTTTTCGCTATTACTACAGATGTACCTAATGTGGCTATAAACTACGGAACAGAAAGGGAAGAACTCTTGCATGAGATAGATAGCGGATCATTGCGTCAATTGTATGACTCAGGGGAATTTCCTGACGGGAGTATGGGGCCTAAGGTAAAAGCTGGAATAAATTTTGTTAATGAGGCAGATGGCAGAAAGAGTATTATTACTAACGCTAAGTTGTTAAGGCGTGGAGTTGAAGGTAGAGCTGGCACTATTATTACTCGTACTAAAGGTAACTAATGAATTCTATCGGATTGAAAATGGAAGGTATCGTTAAGGACTTTCCCGGTGTTAGAGCTTTGGATCATGTAGATTTTATTGTTAATAAAGGTGAGATTCATGGCTTATTAGGTGAAAATGGAGCTGGAAAGACTACTTTGATGAGTGTTTTGTGTGGACTATATAGGGCTGAGGCTGGGAGTGTGTATTTGCATGATTCAAACACTGATTCTGAAAGGGAAGTTGTAATTTCTACTCCAAGAGAAGCAATTGTTTGTGGCGTTGGTATGGTACATCAGCACTTTAGGCTTGTTCAGTCTCAGACTGTTCTTGAAAATTGTATTCTTGGTATTCGTGATACTAATTTGGTTGTCGATTACAAGGCTATTGAAAAAGATATTATTGAGCTTGGTAAGAGATATGGCATGGAAATTAATCCAGAAGCTTATATTTGGGAGCTCTCTGTTGGAGAGCAGCAACGTGTCGAAATACTAAAGATGCTCTATAGGGATGCTGAGATATTGATTATGGATGAACCTACTGCTGTTCTCACCCCACAAGAAGCTAGGTTGCTGGGTGAAACTATGAAACTTATGGCTATTGAAGATAAAACTATAGTTTTCATCACACACAAACTTGACGAGGTGATTGAATTTACTCATAGATCCACTGTATTAAGAGATGGTAAAAATGTAAGCACTGTAGACACCGGCAATACAACAAAGAGGGAGTTAGCTAATCTTATGGTTGGTAGAGATGTGGTGTTTAGCATTGTTAGACCTAATATTAGTCCTGGTGATTATGTGATGGAGATGCGAGGCGTGAGTGTGTATGATTCTCGTGGAGTGCAGACACTGAAAGATATAGACATTGATGTGAAAAGCGGGGAAATTCTTGGTGTAGCTGGGGTTTCTGGAAATGGACAGAAAGAGTTGGCTGAAGTTGCTACGGGTCTTGTTGGATGTAAAAATGGAAGCATATATATTGGCGGCAGGGATATGAGTGGTAGCAGTGCAGGTGAATTTATTAAGGCCGGAGTTAGCCATATACCAGGCGATAGGATTGGAGTTGGACTGGTTGGAAATTTGCCTGTTAGCGATAATTTGATACTTAAGTCATATCAGATTAAGGAGATCTGTGGCGGCTTGTTGTTTAATCAAAGATTTGTACATGAATATGTTGATAGACTTATAGATGAGTATGAAGTAGTTACACCAGGCAGGGATACATTGGCTCGTAATTTGTCTGGTGGAAATCAGCAGAAGATGGTTTTGGCAAGGGAGATTGAGTCTACGTACCGATGCTACGATAATACAAGATTGATTGTTGCTGTTTATCCGACGCGAGGATTAGATGTTGGTGCAACAGAGTTTGTGAGGAGTCGTCTAGTTAAGCAATGCTCTGAAGGGGCGGGAATATTGATGGTGTCAGACGATCTTGAAGAAATTATTGCCATTAGCACTAGAATTGCTGTGATGTATTCTGGATATATTGTTGATGTCGTTAAAGCCGATTGCGTAAGACTTGAGGACCTAGGTATGCTTATGGCTGGTGAGAGGCCTATAGATGAAATTTAGTGTAGAGCCACGAATTGAGGCTACTAGTAGTTTGAGGTTTGTTGTTATGTGTACATCTATATTGTGTGCATTTATGTTTGGCGGGCTGATTATGGCGATTGTTGGGGTTGATCCTGTTGATACTTATGTTGCTATGCTTGAAGGTGCTATTGGTCGATCTGAGGATTGGAATGATGGGCAATTCTATAGTATTACTGAAACATTAGTGAAAGCAATACCTCTGATGATAACTAGCTTAGCTGTAGGCGTAGCATTTAAGATGCTGTTCTGGAATATTGGCGCAGAAGGTCAGTTGGTTGCTGGAGCTATGGCAGGATCCGGGGTGGCTTTGTTTGCAAAGGATTATGGATTACAGTCAACTTATGCGGTGATTAATATAGTATTGATGTGTATAGCTGGGGTAATGGGTGGAGGTTTATGGGCTATTGTTCCTGCTTTCCTAAAGACTAAATTTAAGGTTAATGAGATTATTACTACTCTGATGTTTAATTATGTAGCAATCTTGTGGTACCAATATTTATTCAATGTAGCTTGGAAGGATCCTGACGGTATGGGATTTCCAGGTACTGCTAAATTTGATGGGATTTGGATATTAGGAAGGATTAGCGGTAGATTACACTGGGGATTAGGGATCGCACTTGTTTCTGGTCTGTTGGTTTGGATAATATTGGATATGTCGAAATGGGGGTATGAGATTCGCGTGATTGGCCAGAACCTTAAGGCTGCGCTTTATGGCGGGATTGACGTCAATAGAAATGTTTTGAGAGTTATGTTGTTTTCTGGAGGGCTGGCCGGTCTTGCTGGGACCGTTGAAGTATCTGGCGTATCGTATAGCCTACAGGAAGGGCTCAATGTAGGTTATGGCTATACTGCTATTATTGTTTCTTGGCTTTCGAGACTTAATCCTATAGCTATTATGATTGTGTCTGTCGTTTTTGCTGGAATTATGGTTGGTGGCGATCAAATTCAGATGACAATGGGGTTGCCGTCATCGGTGGCATATGTGTTGCAGGGGGCTATGTTGTTTTTTGTATTGGGTGGAGAGTTTTTTGTTAGATATAGAATGACATTAATTATAGGACAGCGACATGCAGATAGTTGATATTGCTTTTTGGGCCTCTGTTTTATCCATTGCTATGGCAGCAGGTACTTCCCTTGTCTACGCTGCGGTTGGTGAGATTTTTGCTGAAAAATCTGGTGTCCTGAATTTAGGCGTTGAAGGCATGATGATAATGGGTGCGGTGACCGGTTTTGCTGCTGCTTATCATAGTGGTAATGTATTAATTGGTGTGGTTACGGGTGGCATTGTTGGTGGCTTTATGGCTCTTATTCACTGTTTTGTTACTATAACTTTGCTGGCTGATCAGGTGGTATCTGGCTTGGCTATAACTCTTTTAGGTGGTGGATTGGCTAGTTTTTTGGGTCAGAGGCTAGGCGTTGATGGAACTCCTTTAGTGGGTTTGATTGGGCCTAGGTTATTAGAGATTCCGATACCTTACATGTCTGATATTGTGTATATTGGAGATGTTTTATTTAATCGAGATATGATGACATATTTACTTTATATTGTTGTGCCACTAGTTGCATTTTATATTAGACGTACTAGACCCGGTCTTTTTCTGAGAGCTGTTGGTGAAAACCCACAGGCTGCTGATGTTATGGGTGTTGATGTTGTTAAATGTAGGTATTTTTACACTGTAATGGGTGGCGTTTTTGCTGGTTTAGGTGGTGTTCATTTGTCTTTGAGTTATACTCCTGGTTGGACTGAAAGTATAACAGGTGGAAGGGGCTGGATTGCAGTAGCACTTGTAATATTTGCGACATGGGACCCCATTAGATCGGTTTTTGGCGCATTGCTGTTTGGTGGAGTTAACGCAATCCAATTCAGGATGCAGGCTGTTGGTACTAATGTGCCTGCTGCCTTGTTGAATATGCTTCCATATTTATTGACTATAGTTGTCCTTGTTATTATCACATACTTTGAAGGCCTAAGGAAAAAGTTGGGTGCACCTGATGCTCTTGGTTTACCATATATTCGTGAGGAAAGAGTATAGTGATTAATTTAACTGTAAACGGAGAATGTATTGTATATGACGGTGATGCTAGCAGAAGTCTACTTGACTTTCTACGAGTTGATATGAATATCACATCGGCCAAGGATGGATGTTCACCACAGGCTGCGTGTGGATGTTGTGTTGTTAGAGTGGATGATAAGGCTGTTATGGCATGCGTTAGAAGTATGCATCAGCTTGATGGTTGTGAGGTTGTGACAACTGAAGGTTTATCTGAAACGCGAAAGAAAATCTATGCAGAAAGTTTTGTTTCATGTGGTGGTTTGCAGTGTGGATATTGTATTCCGGGTATTGTTATGCAAGCTGATTGCTTAATTGACCGAGATGAAAATATTCAAAGATGTGATATCGTCAAGGCTCTTACACCACATCTATGCAGGTGTACAGGGTACGTGAAGATAATTGATTCTATTGAAGCGTCTGTTGAACGTATACAGAAGGATGATAAGTCTTTATCATGCCGTAATGTTAATCAAGACGTGGGCACAAGGGCTGACAGGTATTTAGGAAATGAATTTGTATTGGGTCAACATATTTATACTGATGACATACGTTTAGAAGGAATGCTATATGGGGCTATACGGTTTGTTGACTATCCGCGTAGTCGAATTCTTAGTATTGATACTAGGGCCGCAAAAGAGGTTGAAGGCGTGATTAGTATTCTCACTGCTGATGATATACCTGGCAACAGGTTTATTGGTTTGATAGAGCATGATTGGCCGTTGATGCTTGACGTTAATGATCTTAGTACTAATGTTGGTGATGTCATTGCATTAGTTGTTGCTATTTCAGAGGATATTGCTCGCGTAGCTGTTAATCTCATTGATATTGAATGCGAAGTTATGGATCCAATTACTGATCCGAATAAGGCAATAACTGATGGATCAGATGTTATTCGCGAGGGTGATGATACGAATGTGTTATCTAGATCTAGGATATCAAGAGGAGATAAAGATACAGCTATAAGCAATACAGTTTACTCTGTAAAAGAGAGCTTTTCGACTCAATTGATTGAGCATGGTTTTATGGAAACTGAATCTGCAGTTGCCCTAAAGGATGGGAATGGAGTGATTGTTTATTCTCAGGGCCAGGGAGTTTACGAAGACAGGAAACAGATTGCTAAAATTTTAAATATCGATGAATCAAATGTGCTTGTTCGTATGATACCAAATGGCGGGGCTTTTGGTGGGAAGGAGGATCTGACTGTACAGGGTTATGCTGCATTAGCTGCTTTTATTCTTGACTGTCCTGTTAAAGTTAGATTTAATAGAGACGAATCGATTATGATGCATCCCAAAAGACATCCAGTATCTATGGATTATGATATTGGCTGTGATTCTGATGGATTATTGACCTATGTTATTGCTAAATTTATTGGTGATACTGGTGGGCGCGCATCAGTTGGCATGAAGGTGATGGAAAGATGTGCTGGCCATGCCTGCGGAGCATACCATGTTCCATTTGTTGACGTAGATGCATATGCTGTTATGACAAATAACATTCCTGCTGGTGCTATGCGGGGCTTTGGTGTAAACCAGGCTAACTTCGGACTTGAGAGCACAATTGACATGTTGTGTTTGGAGGGTGGATTTGATAGATGGGAATTTCGAATGAAAAATGCCCTTAAGCAAGGTAGTTTGACTACTACTGGTCAGATTCTAAGAGATGATGTTGGCTTGAAGAGCACTCTAATTGCTGTAAAGGAATACTATGATAAGGCTAGATTCGTTGGGATATCATGTGGAATTAAGAATACTGGTATAGGAAATGGAGTAATTGAAGGATCTAAAGTAAGTCTCGAGTTTGTACGTGGAGATTATGTGGTTTTAAGGCATGGATGGACAGAGATGGGACAGGGTGTTAATACAGTAGCAATGCAGGCAGTGTGTAGTGAACTTGGATTACCAGCAGATAGCGTGAAAGTTGTTATTGATACTACTGATGAGCATAATACGGGCATGACAACTGCATCAAGGGCTACTTCACTACTCTGTAACGCCATAATTGATGCTTGTAGCAAAATTAGGGATGATGTTATTGGACAAGATTATAGTGTCATTGTTGGAAAGAAATATATTGGAGAATGGACTGTGGACTGGACAAATGAATTAGGGTCACGAAATGAGGATATACTTACTCATTATTCGTATAGTTATGCTACGCAGCTAGTTGAGCTTGATGATGACGGAAGAATTATTACTGTGGTTGCTGCACATGATGCCGGTAAAATTATTAATCCCACTTTATTCGAGGGACAGATAGAAGGATCGGTGCATATGGGGTTGGGGTACGCAATTAGCGAAGAGTTAGTTCTGAAAAATGGAGTTCCTGCTCATACTAGGCTTAGAAAATGTGGAATCCTGCGGGCTAGAGACATGCCAGATATTGTTGTTTTGGGGATTGAGGTACCTGATACATATGGTGCTTATGGATGCAAAGGTGTAGGAGAGATTGGCCTTGTGCCTACTGCCGGAGCTGTTGCTAATGCATTTGCTGTATTTGATAGGATAAGGCAAACTAGTTTACCTTTGCGTGACGTTGCTTCCTGATTGTATATGAATACGTATATTTGTAATGAGTGTGGTTGGAGTGTAAGCACCAGTGAAGTACAGTATGTCTGTCCAATTGATAAAGGTGTCCTTGATATTTGTATTGACTTTAGTAATATTGATGGAACACTGTGGACTAAGGATACGGAAAGCAGTTGGGATAAATCAATTTGGCGATACGCCCAAGTTATCCCAACGGATGTGCCCCCAGATAGTTCTGGTATTGTAAGGCACTTAGGTGGAACACCCTTTTTCAGGTGTCCTGCAATTGAGGGGGAAAAAGGTCCTAGTGTATTTATTAAGGATGACACTTTGATGCCATCTGGATCTCTAAAGGATAGAGCTAGCGCTGTTGTTGTAGCTGACGCTATTGCACGCAAATCGCCGGGTATTATTACTGCTTCCACAGGCAATGCTGGCGTTGCGTTAGCTGCTATGGGAGCTGCTGCAAATATTGCTACTATTATTTTAGTTCCACGTTCAACTCCACAAGCTAAGATATCCCAAATGATTGCGTATGGAGGTAATGTTATATTGGTTGAAGGCAGCTATAGCGAGGCTTTTGATTTAGTTGTAGAAATTGTCGATGAACATGGAATTTACTGCAGAAATACTGCATACAATCCTTTAACAATTCATGGAAAGAAGACAGTAAGCTATGAAATTGCTGAACAGCTAGGATGTATTGAGCGAGAATCAGTTGAATATGGTTTTGTGGCTCCAGATGTTGTTTTAGTTCCAGTAGGTGATGGTAATATTATTAGTGGTGTGTATTACGGATTTAAGGATTTGCTGGAACTTGGTTTGATAAAATCTATACCTAAATTGTATGGAGTTCAAGTCAGTGGATCAAATGCTGTTGCGGCGGCATTCAGGCGTGGTGATAAATCAGTTAAGGGAATAATAGCTTCGACTAAAGCTGATAGTATTTCTGCAGATAGACCTGCTGACGGTAATAGGGCATTACGATCTGTAATTAATTCAGGTGGTGACTTTGTTACGGTTGACGAGGACGATATTGATAGCTGTGTATTACAGATGGCCTCTAGGACTGGTGTATTTGCAGAGAAGTCGGCATCCGTTGTGTACGGTGGATTACAAATATTGTATGAAGAAGGTGTTATTGGCGAAACCGATAAAGTCGTTCTGCTTGTAACTGGGAATGGGCTCAAGACGCTTAATAATGAAGTGGAAATTGACTTACCAATTATTGATGTTAATATTAGACAATTAACTAAAGTATTATCTTTTATTATATAAGGCATGTGAGGTAATTATGATTGACTTGACTGTAGACAAGAAAGTTATGATGAGAAACGCTCAAATAGCTGGAAACAGAGGAGTTACAATTCCAACATTTGGCCAGATGATTGATCACAATTTAATTCCTGATAACGTTAAAAACGAATTGATGGGTATTGGTATGTGGGATATTCATCCACGGAATTTGTATAGAATTGGTTGGCACAATGAGGCTGTTGATCATGGAGGTGGATTTGGTTTGCCAAATTTTGTTGAATTCCCTAGTGAAGTAACAGGAGTCGATGCTAGGATCATTGCTCTGATTGGTAAGTGGTTTCCAACTGGAGCTCACAAGGTTGGCGCTGCTTTTGGATGCCTGGTTCCCAGATTGGTTACAGGTCAATTTGATCTTGCGAACCAGAAAAGTGTTTGGCCTTCGACTGGGAACTATTGTCGAGGCGGAGCTTATGACGCTGCTTTGTTGGGGTGTGAATCAATTGCCATATTGCCTGAAGGTATGAGCAAAGAAAGATTTAAATGGTTACAAGGCGTTGCTGGCAATATTATAAAAACTCCAGGTAGTGAAAGTAATGTTAAAGAGATATTTGATAAATGCTGGGAGCTTAGGGATTCTGGTGAAAACTTGATGATATTCAATCAATTTGAGGAATTGGGTAACTATTTGTGGCATTATTGTGTAACTGGTCCGGCTTTTGCAGAGGTTGCTGAACAAATGAAGATTGACGAGGACGATGTGAAGGGATTTGTATGCTCAACGGGATCTGCTGGTACTATTGCTGCAGGAGATTACTTAAAAGATAGGTGGAAGGGAATTCTAATTGGAGCAAGTGAAGCATTGCAATGTCCTACGTTATTAAATAATGGATATGGTTCTCATAGAATAGAAGGTATTGGCGATAAGCATGTTCCATGGATCCATAATGTCAGAAATACCGATATGGTTATTGCTATTGACGATAATAATGTAATGAATGTTTCAAGATTATTTAATGAACAAGCTGGCCATAATGTTATGGAAAAGTTGGGTGTTAATCCTTCATTTATTGATGGCTTGGATCAGGCTGGTATTAGCGGCATAAGCAATCTGATGTCTGCAATTAAAATGGCAAAATGGTACGAGTGTGATTCTGATGATGTAATCTTCACAGTGCTTACGGACGGCATGGAGCTGTACAATAGTCGACTTGAGGAAATGTCTGCTCAATATGGTGAGTTATCTGAGAATGAGGCCGAAGTAATTTATCATAGAGACCTGATGAGCTTGTCTATAGATAATGTTTCTGAGCTAAATTACTACGACAAGAAAAGAATTCATAATCTGAAATACTTTACATGGGTCGAACAGCAAGGAAGAGATGTAGACGAATTAAATCGACAGTGGTCTGATAAAACGTACTGGAGTGAAGCTACGGAAACTGCCTGTGAGCTCGATAGATTAATTACAGAGTTTAATGAGTGCAGCAGAAATGGTGAGTTATGAGTTGGGGGGACGGTAAAGAAAAAGTAGCTTTAATTAGTGTTACTGATAAGGTGGGCTTAGATGCGTTGGCTGTTTGCCTCATGCAGAATGGTTGGAAGATTTTGGCGTCAGGTGGTACTGCGTTATACATTAGTGAATTGGGCATACCTGTCATTGAGGTGTCTAGCTACACAGGAGCCGACGAAATGCTGGGCGGTAGAGTTAAGACCCTTCAGCAAAAGATTTATGCTGGTATTCTTGCCAGGGATACGACTGAAGATATGGAAGAGCTTTCTGAAAAAGGCTTTAGTGCGATTAGAATGGTTGTTGTAAATTTATATGGATTTTCTGAAATGGTTGCTTCCGGCGGTAGCGATATTGAGTGCATTGAATCTATAGATATTGGTGGTGTTGGGATACTAAGGGCTGCTGCAAAGAACTACGATAGTGTTCTATGTGTGAGTAGTCCTAGACAGTACGAAGAAGTTATGGGATACATTACATCTAATTCGGTGTCTATATCAGAAAGAAAAAGATATGCTGGTCAATGTTTCGCTCAGATTGCTAAATACGATGTTGATATCGCTGAATATTTTGGCTATTTTAGGTTTGATGTTAGTGAAAATGGTGGTGTACCGCTGAAATATGGTGAAAACCCACACCAATCAGCTAGATTGGTTGTTGATAGCGATAGTAATATGCCACTAGGTTGCAACTTGTTAGCTGGCCCAAGTTTATCATACAATAATGTTTTGGATATTAATGCAGCGTTAAACTTACTCAATGAATTCACTCAGCAATGTGCTGTTGTTGTTAAACATAACAGCCCGTGCGGAGTGGCGGTTGGGAATAGTATCGTTGATACTGTTACTAACGCTATAGAATGTGATGCTGTTTCAGCTTATGGAGGTATAGTTGGGGTCAATGGAACTATTGACTTGGAGGTTGCTAAGTTACTTAGCAAAAAGTTCTTAGAGGTAGTTGTAGCGACTAAGTATACAAGTGATGGCCTCAGGTATTTAGAATCTAATAAAAGTAAAACAAAAATTCTTGAAATTGGTTTAGATTTTAATAAATACGTTAATTCTTCAGAGATTAGAAGTGTTAGACATGGAATGCTTATTCAGACTGTTGACAATTATGATGCTTGGAATGAATTAAGATGCGTAACTAAGATAAAACCTACTAAAGAGGAGTTAAATGATCTTAAAATAGCATGGTTAACTGCTAAACATGTGAAAAGTAATGCAATCGTTCTGGCTAAAAACAATATGACTGTAGGTATTGGTGGAGGACAGCCCAGTAGGGTTAGATCAGTTCAGATTGCCGGTCAAAATGCAGGAAGTCGTGGTGTTGGGTCTTGTATGGCTTCTGATGCGTTTTTCCCGTTTGCCGATGGTGTTATTGAGGCGTATAAAGCAGGTGTTCGATCAGTTGTTCAGCCAGGAGGGTCTATTAGGGATAATGACGTTATTCAAACAGCTGATGAGCATGGAATGAGCATGATATTAGTACCTAGCAGACATTTTAAACATTAGTTAATTGTTTATTAAATTGCGTATAGGCATATACACATAAGATAAAAATAATGTTACTAAAAAGTACAATAACCAGCGTAATAGGGCTTTGTTTACCAGGGATAATTATAGGATTTATTTTGTGGGTTTTTTTGAAACCTTGGATTATAGACTTGGAATATTCACGCCTACAAATGTCTGATAACATGTTTGTAGACATGGGTATAAAAAATGCTCGAATTATAGCTATTGATTGCGTTGATTATGTATTAGGAAATACTACAGATAACTATTTGGCAAAATTAACTGATGATAAGGGGCAGAATATGTTTAATCCTAGGGAAATTAAACATATGAAAGATGTTCGTAATGTGGTTAAATCAATTTTATTATGGTCGAAATGGTCATTTTGGATTGCTTTAATTGTAATTTGCGTATCATTTTACTTTAAGTGGGTAAGCTTATCTATACTAAGAAGTCCTGTTAATTTAGTTAATTGGACTTTTATTATCGTAATATTTACCGTATTAATATATATTTTATTGAATTTTAATTCATTTTTTACTACATTTCACGAACTATTGTTTGAGGATGGTACATGGACATTTGCATCTACAGATATGCTAATTAGACTGTTTCCACTGAAATTTTGGTTTGATATTGCAATCTATATAACTTTAGCTATACTAACTGAATGTGCTATTCTGTTAATGATAGTAAAACGAATTTAAGCTCCAAATTTTTTCAAACGTTGTGAATGGGCTAAAATTAGATTCATAAGGTACTTAGCTTTAATTGTGCCAATTCCGCCTGACGCACAACTCTCCTCTCCAAACAATTTATTGCTATCTATCCTAACTGTTTCAGGGGCCCATATCAATAGTGGAACTGGGTGCCATGAATGTGAACTCATTATAGATGGGGTAGAATGATCACCTGTAACAACAATTACAGAGGGATTAGCTTCAATAAGTATTTTGATATTTTTATCTATTTCTTCAATGATTTTAACTTTTCCACTATAGTCACCATCTTCACCACAACTATCTGTTTCTTTCACATGGATGTACAAATAATCAGACTGATCATCATCTAAAACATTTTTCGCCAGTTTAAATTGTTCATACACTTCCTTGCCTACATTTTCCACTATTTCCATACCAACTAATCGTGCAATTCCTTTATACATGGGATATGCAGCAATACAACTTGCATTCAAACCATACTTATCTATAAAACTACGCAAACCCGGATTATGCGAAAATCCTCGTAGTGTCACCATGTTCGCATCTTTTCTATCTCTTAGAATTTCCTGTGCACTATCAATCCAATGATTCAAAATTTCCACAGTACGATTAGCTTCTAAGTTTTTGGGTTTTGGCAATAATGGTTTTTCATTTATTACTTGAGGATCTGTATCATATACAGCATCGGATAATTCATTTCCTTTAAACACAGCAACAAATCGATGCTGACTCACATGACGAAGCTCTATATCAACACCTTCTATATCTATCTCTTTCAATAGCTCAACAAGGGGTTGAGCTATTTTATCAGAAATACGTCCAGCTCTACGGTCAATAATATTTCCATCTTGATCTGTAGTACAAAAATTACCTCTTACAGCTACATCACTTCCACTAACATTCATACCCACTCCATATGCTTCTAAAATCCCTCTGCCTATTTGAGATGCAATTGCATCATATCCAAATAGTGACAAATGAGCAGGACCCGATCCAGGAGTGATTCCATAATCTATTGGTAATATCTGGCCTGTTGCACCTTCTGATGTAAGTATATCCAAATTAGGAGTTGAAGCATACTCAAGTGCAGTTTTACCAGTTGACGGATGTGCTAAACCACCAATTCCATCAATTACTAAAACTATTATTTTAGTATTATTTGTTTTGATTAATGAACTTATTAGATCCATCGCAAAAATGACCTATTTATATATAACAAGGGCAGGTGTATACCTGCCCTTAAAAACATTCACTTTTTAACCATACTGCAAACAAACTATTGTAATGACAATTCTGTTTCCTTATCAAAAAGGTGTACATTATCAACATTAGTAGCTATTTTAACAGTATCTCCAACCTTAAAGTCTGTTCTAGGATCAACACGGGCTATCATGTCCTGATCTTGTACTTTAAGATATACAAATACTTCATTACCCATCATTTCCATAACATCAACACTTGCCTCAATTGCAGATTCATTAGCCACACCAGGTGGTATAAAACTAGGATCATGTAAATCTTCAGGCCTAATACCAAAAATAATATCCTTACCAACGTGCTTAGAATAAGCATCTTGCTTAGCACTTGATGTTGATAATTTCATATACCCCGTATCAATCACTAATTTACCATCTGACTGCTCCAATTTACCATTTCCAAAATTCATACTAGGTGAACCTATAAATCCTGCTACAAATATGTTACTAGGATTATCATACAATACTTGTGGACTATCTATCTGTTGAAGAATACCATCACTCATTACAGCGATTCTTGTAGCCATAGTCATAGCTTCAACTTGATCATGCGTAACATATATAAATGTAGATTGCAATCTTTGATGGAGTTTAGAAATTTCTGCTCGAGTCTGAACTCTGAGTTTCGCATCCAAATTTGACAAAGGTTCATCAAACAAAAACACAGCAGGATCACGTACAATAGCTCTACCAACTGCTACTCTTTGACGCTGACCACCGGACAGTTGTTTTGGTTTTCGTTTCAAAAGCATTTCAATCCCTAAAATTTCTGCTGCATCAACAACTCGCTTCCTAATTTCATCTTTTGGTGTTTTACGGAGCTTTAAACCAAAAGCCATGTTATCAAATACAGTCATATGTGGATAAAGTGCATACGACTGAAACACCATAGCAATATCACGATCTTTAGGAGCAACATCATTCACTACACGATCTCCAATAGATATTGATCCACCTGTAGTTTCTTCTAATCCAGCAAGCAAACGTAGAGCAGTTGTTTTACCACATCCTGATGGTCCAACTAAAACTAAAAATTCCTGATCTTCGACGTGTATAGAAAGATCATTTACGGCTATAACTTCTCCAAAGTCTTTGGTAACGTTCTGGTATGTTACAGATGCCATTCTATTCCTCCTAGCTTTAGAAAATCAATTAACCCATACATTATACATTACTTTGATTGACATGTTACTGTATAATCTCAAATATTATATATTACACTTAAATAAAAACAGTAATTGAAAATGAATTCTACTAACTCACTAGGCTGGATTGAAGTAATTACTGGATCGATGTTTAGTGGCAAAACTGAAGAGCTATTGAGAAGACTTCGTCGTGCAACAATAGCAAAGCAGTCAGTTCAAGTATTCAAGCCAAAGCTTGATCATCGTTTCGGAACAGATAAGGTTACTTCACATGCAGGAACTAACTCTCAGGCAATAGCCATTGCTAGCAGTAAAGAAATACTTAGTAATCTTCAATACAACACAACAGTCGTTGCTATAGATGAAGCTCAATTCTTTGATGACAATATTGCAGATATTTGTGAAGACTTAGCTAATAGAGGCTTGAGAGTCATAGTTGCTGGATTAGATCAAGATTTTAGAGGAAATCCATTTGGCCCCATGCCAAGGATACTGGCATTATCAGAAAAAATAAGCAAACTAAGAGCAATATGTGTTGTGTGTGGTACCGATGCTTCTAGAACGCAACGAATGATTGATGGAAGACCTGCATACTATGAAGAACCTACTGTAGTAGTTGGAGGAAGTGAAAGTTATGAAGCAAGATGTCGTATTCATCATGATGTACCACACAGAAAATGATTGTAAAATAATCAAAATCTAAAATACAGGTAACTATGGGAACAGCTATTTACAAAACAATTAAGAATGATAATATCGATGTGCTAATTGATACGCACACATTACAAAGTCGTATAACAGAATTAGCTCTAGAGATTACTAACGACTATGCAGGACAGCATTTTATATTGGTTTGTATTTTGAGAGGTGGTGTTCTTTTTCTAAGTGATCTAATGAGACAGATTTCTATACCTCATCACATTGACTTCATGGCAGTATCTTCATACGTAGATGGTATTACAAAATCTGAAGGCAGAGCCCGTATAACTATGGATCTTCTAACAGATATAGAACATATGAATGTAATTTTAGTGGAAGATATAATAGACACTGGACACACATTAAAGCACGTACTGAATCTTCTCAATAGTAGATCCCCTAAAAGTCTTCGAGTCTGCACTTTACTCGATAAACGAATACGTCGGGAAGTCGACATAGAGATTGACTACATTGGATTTGAAATACCTGATAAGTTTATTGTTGGTTATGGTCTCGACGATATAGAAGGATATTGGAGAAACCTACCTTATATTGGTGTTAACAAATAAGACATTTCGTACTGATAGTATAAGAATTAGTTTCAATCAATCAGAATATGAATAGTCACATCACAACAATACCCAAACTTAATTTTCCAGAAATTTATTTTAAAGCATGTAAATTATTACAACAAGATAATAATTTCGTATGGTTAGTAGGAGGCGCAATTAGAACAATGATCCTCAACCAACCAGTCTGCGATCTAGATTTCTTAGTATCACAAAATGCAATCCTTGGTGCCAAACAAATAGCCAATCATTTGAACGGCAGTTTCTATATATTAGATAAAAAAAGGGGGGTCGCACGTGTATTGCTCCATAACCAAAACAACATGTCTATCGATGTATCAACCATCCATCCTGAAGGACTTGAAACAGATTTAAAGAATCGTGACTTTACAGTAAATGCAATAGCATACAACTGTAAAACTAATGACTTAATTGATCCAACAGGGGGATTACAAGATTTACAGAAGAATACAATTAGCATGACATCCAAAAAATCATTCATCAATGACCCAATCAGACTATTACGAGCAATACGATTAGCAGTAGATTCTAATTTTGTAATTGATCAAAAAACCAAGAAAGCTATGCGCCAAAACATAATAACTGTCAATCAAACATCACCAGAAAGGGTTCGTGATGAACTTATAAAATGTATCGATGGCTCAGACCCAAGCAAAGCAATTGTACTATTAACACACATGAACATTTTAGAGAAATTTATTCCTGACCTAAACCAAACAGCAGGCATAGTAAATTATGAACAATCCGTAAAGCAATATAAATGTCTTCAAGATTTACTTGGAGTAATTTTCAATACCGGAAATAGAGATAGAGCAGTTCAATATAAATTAGGGTATTTTTTTTCAACCATATTTCAACACAAATCCAAACTTCAAAAATACCTATTGACGAATACGTCTGACAAACGAACCTTTAAACAAATCATGTCTCTAGCTGTCCTTCTAAAGACCACATTATCAAAAATAGATACTAAATATGATAATTATTTGAAGTTCAGCAATAATGAAGTACACATGCTAAAAGCTATGAGTTCAACCGATGACATAACTGACTCGATAAATAATCACAATAATTGCAAGCAATTACGTATCTATACAGCAAAATCAATTCACAGATATCATAAAAAACACAAAAATCTAGGTATTTGTATAGCACTAATCAGCCTTTCAGAAATAATGGCATATTATGGCACGGATTTGCCACACAACATCTGGGAACACAGTCTTCATAGTCTCCATACTATAATAGACGCTTACTTCAACAAATATTATCAAATTGTAGATCCACCTCAGCTATTAAATGGTAACGATCTAATATCAGAATTTCAGGATATACCTGGAATAACAATTGGTAAAATCCTTAACTTAGTAACAGAAGAGCAAGTTAGTGGAAAAATTAATAATAAATCTGATGCAATGAAATATGCAAGACAGGTATATGAATCAGAAAAATAACATACTTCTACACAGTGTAGGGAGATATTTCTAATATTTATTTGCTTATGGTAGTGATAAGTGTTATTATACCAAGCTATGATAATAAACAATAAACATACTACATTAGAGGAATCACTCCGGCACTATAATCAGATTGTAAGAGAGAGTCGTAGTCCTAATACTGCGCGTTCCTACAAGCAATCCATTGAAAAATTCAGTGAAATGTTAATTGAACATGGAATTGACCTAAATACTTCCCTAACTAATAACCTCAAGGAAGAATATGTACTTCACTATATCCAAAAACTAAGAGACTATGCTCCAGCAACAGAACAACTATATCTTACTGCAGTAGTAGGATATTATGAATTCCTGTCATCTGAATACGACACCGAAATAAACCTAACTAGAGTACGCACAATAATAAAAAGGCGACAACGCAAAGTAGCCCAAAAACTCCCCCAATTCCCACGCGAAAACATAGAAACAATAATTAGGATAGTATTAAACACACAACCCACACCAAACGATGATAAACGCAGCATATTACGTTTATATCGTGACAAAGCTTTTATAGTTACATTAGCTGATACTGGCTTAAGAATCAGCGAAGCGTGCAGTTTAACACGCGGCCAGTACGACAGTAATGAACGCCAAGCAATAGTAGTAATCAAAGGAGGACAAGAAAGTATAGTACGCTTTTCTGAGCGCGCACATAATACAATAACTCACTACCTAAACCTACGATCAATTCAAGACGGCACCTCCGGAAAAGCACTAACCAGTCTACCCTTATTCGCAAGACACGACCTAGGCAGTAGCAATAAAACACTACCCATAAAATCAATGGGAGCCCGTAATATCATTAACAAATGGGTAACAACTGCCCTCGGATCAGATCATATAGGGACTATAACACCCCATTCATTCCGACACTATTTTGTCACAATAGTACTGAAAGCTTCCCAAGGTAACCTAAAGCTAGCACAAAAACTAGCTAGACATAAAAGTATCACCATAACACAAAGATATGCACACCTAACAGATGATGATCTCGATAGGAGTTATAACGACATATTTAATGATTAATAAATAATTTGATGATTGTGTATGCCTATACGCAATCATTGTGTGAGAAAATAGTACTCTATATTATTTTAGAACATAGTAGATAGTGGCCCCTTAATTGCAACTGCATATGTATCTATATAAATGTTTATGGAGTAATATTTTGGATAAAATCAACAAGCGTACTTACAATAGTACCACTCCCAATAAGTACATGGGTACTATGGAACCTATAAAGTTGTCTAATATAGCAGGAAATATTTTCAGAGCTATATTAGGTATAGTAAGATACATACTTTTTACTAGTATATGTGGACTCGCATTCTATTTTCTTTTGCGAAGCATATAAAATAGTATTATATTAACATTTGTATTGCCTAAATCTCCCAATCAAGCTAGCTGGGAGGTCACCAGTCAACTTAACACTATCTGGGCCATGATGAACGTCTATTGATATTGCATATTCATGAAACATAGAAATTAGTCCACCATCAGTATAAGGTATACAAACAGTCATACCTACCATAGCCTCACTCATAATACTTAATATTTCATCTGTTAGTTCTCCTAGACCATAACCAGACCAAGCTGAAACAGGAATTGCATCAGGAAAAATCGTTGTAACATCTTTCAACAATGAAGCCTCTTGTACCAAATCCACTTTATTTAAAACTGTAATCATCGGAATATCTTGAACACCAATATCATCCAAAGTCTTAAGCACTACCTTAGAATGTTCAACTAAACATTTGTGATTAACGTCTATGATATGTAACAATAAATCAGCTTCCAAAATTTCTTCCAAAGTTGCCCTAAAAGCTGCAGTAACTGTAGATGGTAGTTTTTGTATAAATCCCACTGTATCAGTCAAAAGAAAAGACCTACCAGCATCACACTCTATTCTTCTAGTTGTAGGATCTAAAGTAGCAAAAAGCTTATCTGCGACCAATACATCTGTATTGCTGAGCTTACGTAACAACGAAGATTTACCTGTATTAGTATAACCTACCATTGATACTATCGGCACTTTTGATATTTTACGTCTCTTCCTATGATGAGCCCTATGTCTCCTAATTTTGCCAATCTCTTGCTTTAGTTTTGTGATTCTTCTAGTAATCTCTCTACGATCCACTTCCAATTGCTTCTCTCCAGGACCACGCAAACCAACACCTCCTGTAGAACCTGTCCTACCAGAAGCACCCCCTGCTTGCCGAGCAAGATGAGTCCATTGACGAGTCAAACGTGGTAATCGATATTCATATTGAGCTAATTCGACCTGCAAACCACCCTCTCGAGTATTAGAATTAGTTGCAAAAATGTCCAAAATCAGAGCAGTTCTATCTAAAATTTGGATTTTTTTGTCAAATATTTTCTCTAATTCTCTCTGATTTCTTGGTGAAAGCTCACTATCAAACAACACTATGTCAGCAGCTGTAAGTTCTACCTTACTGATGAGTTCCTGGAGTTTTCCTGAACCAATATAAGTTGATGGATTAGGACTTCGTAATTTCTGAGACATTCGACCTACTACCAACAAACCTGCAGTAGTAGCCAACTGCTCTAACTCATCAAGAGAGTCATCAATATTGTAAAAAGATGAAGAGTTATAACTATCAACCCCTATAGTAATCACTCTTCTAACAGGCTCAACAGTAGGAAGTGCTATCTTTGACATTATTATATTTTACCGCAATCTTTACGTGCTTATACATCCCCTAACACTTATATATGGAACTACCAAACGCACAAAGACTAAAACATGTCCAATAATATTATGTTATTACATAAATAGCATGATAAACTATTTAAGCAAACAAATGATTTGACAAATAATAAATACACAAAATGAACTATACTTCACCAAGTAATGTACAAAGACATACCACTCACATTAGGCATAGAAGAAGAATATCAAATCGTTGATCCACAAACACGAGATCTACATTCCTACATGCAACAATTTCTCGAAAGAAAGCATCGTATAATGACTCCCTCTGGTATGAAACCTGAACTCATGGCAAGTCAATTAGAAATGTCCAGCCACATATGCCAAAACATTTCTGAACTAAGATCGGAAATAATTAGAATGAGATCAATAGCACTAAAAGCTGCAGAACAAGAAGGTTTAGGAATAATAGCAGCAAGCACACACCCTTTTGCCAATTGGTCAGATCAAAACATAATGCAGGGAGACAGATACAGCAAATTGTTAGATGATTTCCAATCAGTTGCAGAACAATTACTTGTTTTTGGTATGCATATACACATTGGATTTGGAATAGAACAAAAAAATCAGGATTTGCTAATTGAAATCATGAATCAAATAAGATATTTTCTACCTCATATTCTTGCCCTAAGCTCAAGCTCACCATTCTGGCAAGGACGGAATACTGGATTGCAATCATATAGAAGCGTAGTATTTGAAATGCTTCCACGAACTGGAATACCACCCTCCTTCCAATCATTTAGCGAATACCAACAATACGTAGATATGCTAGGTGATGTAGGATCACTGGAAGTAGACTCCAACAAAATACCAGATGCCACTAAAATCTGGTGGGATGTCAGACCTCATCCACAATTTGGCACACTTGAAATTAGAATAGCAGATGTATGCACCGATATAGAAGACACCATAGCGATAGCAGCATTAACTCAAGCTATAGTAGCCAGGCTAATTGTTCTTAGAATCAACAATCAAAACTGGCGACCTTATAGACAACATCATATCACTGAAAACAAATGGCGTGCAGTTAGATATGGCACATCAGGAAAATTAATAGATTTTGGAATAAACCAGCAAGTAAATTTCGATATACTAACAGATGAGATTATCCAACTAGTAGAACCTGTCCTAGATGATCTTAACAGTAGAAAAGAAGTGTATCATATTAAAGAGATAGTCAATAAAGGTACTAGTGCAAAGCAACAAGTCGACATATATAACAATGCAATCAAGTTTCAAAATATGTCACACAATGATGCTCTAAAAAAAATAGTAGATCACCTCTCAGAGAAAACCATTTCCGGATTGTAATAAAATCTTTTTATAATTCCAAAGAGTCCAGACTTTCAAGAGCTCTTCGACTATACAATTCATATCTTTCACGCTTGGACCATTTCCTCTTATGGCTAGGAGGCGACAAAGATGGTAACAATCCAAAATTCGCTTTCATGGGTTGAAAAGTTTCAGAATCAGCATTGGCCACATAATGACACAATGAACCTATCATTGAGTTAAGAGACAAATTGAGTGGTATACAATTATTCATTAATCGAACCACATTAATTCCAGCAACTAAACCAGTCGCAATATTTCCAGCATATCCTTCCACTCCCGTAATTTGTCCAGCAAAAAAAAGATCAGATTTTATTTTAGACTGCAATGTTACATTAATTGCTTTAGGTGAATTTATAAAAGTATTTCGATGCATCATACCGTACCGAGCAAACCTAGCATTACCAAGTCCAGGTATCATCTTTAATACTCTTTTTTGATCAGGCCACACTAAATTAGTCTGAAAACCAACTATATTGTATAAACTACCCGCTAAATTATCCCTACGAAGCTGTACAATAGCATATGGTCTTTTGCCTCCATTTGGGCATCTAATTCCTACTGGTCGCATAGGACCATATGCTAACGAATCGATACCTCGTTCTGCTATAATTTCTACTGGTAAGCATCCTTCAAAAAACTTATGAGATCCTGCACGCACTCCAGATTTGATATCCTCCTCAAACTCTCTTAACGGTATCCTATCAGAATCAAGTAACGCTTTGACAAAATCAACATATTGATCATAATTCATGGGACAATTGATATAGTCACCATCTTCTCCGTCCTCGTATCTTGATGCTTTAAAAGCAACATCCATATCAATAGAATCATAATATACAATTGGAGACAGTGCATCATAAAAGTACAAATTATCAGTACCCAACAATTCTACAATACTAGTACTAATAGATGCTGAACTAAGTGGACCAGTAGCAATAATACTAAAACCCTCAGGGATTTCCTTCATCTCAGTCCTAATTACTTCAATATTAGGATGATTTTCAATCATACTAGTTACTTCCGCAGCAAACTCTTCACGATCGACTGCAAGTGCACTACCAGCTGGTACAGCACATCTATCTGCACATTCAATCAACATAGATCCCATCTTACGCATTTCTGCCTTTAGTAAACCTGATGATTTATTTGGCAAATTAGATCCCAATGAATTAGAACATACAAGCTCGGCTAAATTATCAGATGAATGAGCACCAGTCTTTCGAAAAGGTCTCATTTCGTACAACTTAACGTGTACTCCTCGTTCAGCTGCCTGCCAAGCTGCCTCACAACCAGCCAACCCACCCCCAACAATCGTCAAATCAGTCATAGTTACTTATCCTCACTCCAATCAAGAAATATATATTATTATTTTGGCACACTTCTTTAGTTTGGCACACTTCTTGCAACAGTATATTGTATATGATAAACTAATATTATAACCCTGAGGTAGCGCCATGCCTAACATTATAGCTGGACAATTTCATAGCACAAGTCAAAGACAATTACCTGCAGCTCATTTGACGCGAACGATGCAGTTATTAGAAAAAACATGTAATGAACTAGATACTGAACTTGAAAATGAAATCAACCAAAATCCAGCTCTTGAAATGTCTGAGGAATGCAGATGTCCTGACTGTAAAAAGATCATTCCATCATACCCCTGTCAATCATGCATGACTAGACTAAACCCATCAGGACCTATAGTTTACGTAGCGCCGCGTTCTCGTGGATCTAGTTCTCCAGAAGAGTATGATGAATATTACTCAAATGACAATAGATTAAGAGATCCAGAAACCTTGTCTGAACATGTTCTTAAACAAGTTGCACCTTCTATTTCTCCAAAAGAACGTCTTGTAGCAGAGCACTTACTTGCTAGACTTGACGAGCACGGATTTTTGATTGATCATCCAGCTGAAATAGCTAGCTATCTTAAGGTAAGGCTTACTATAGTAGAGAAAGTTATCAGTCTAATACAAAGAGCTGACCCCATAGGTGTTGCATCAAAAAATGTAATGGAATGCCTAATGATCCAACTTGAAATGCTAGAAGAAGATGGGAAATCACACCCTCTTGCACGCAAAATGCTAACTGATTTCTGGGAACATTTAGGTAGACGTGACTTCCAAACAGTAGCAAAAAAATGCAAGACTTCAGTCGACGCAATAACAAAAGTAGCTCAATTCATTAAGCGCAACCTAACCCCATATCCATCTCAATCACATTGGAACAATAGTGCTAGCGCTACTGGCCGATACTATCGTCCTGATGTAGAAGTTATTAAAAACCCATATGATGAAGATGGACCTCTTATGGTTCAGGTTTTTTCAGCTTCTAAAGGATGGTTAAAAGTAAACTCTACTGTTAGAACCATGGTTAGCAAAATAGAAGATCCTGAGAAAAAAGATGAATGGTCTGCATACTTAGAAAGAGCAGCTCTTTTCGTAAAGTGTATGAGACAGCGTGACAATGCAATGAAAAGAATTGTAAAACTTATTGTAGAACGCCAACCTAAATTTATTTTAGGTAATGATAAAGATCTAATACCTATGACAAGAGCACAGCTTGCAATTGAACTCAGCCTGCATGAGTCAACTATCTCCAGAGCAGTTGCAAATAAAACCATTTCCTTACCCAATGGTCGCATAATACCCCTTTCGACATTCTTTGATAGATCTCTTGCAATTAGAGCAGCAGTACGTAAAATAATCGAAGAAGAAAAAACTGCAATGACTGATGAACAGGTAGCAAATAAACTAGTTGACCACGGCTACAAAGTAGCTAGGCGAACTGTAGCTAAGTACAGATCAATGCTAGGAATACTTCCAGCTAACCTACGTGCTCGTCAGTTACCTAGAGCAGTATAATGTCATCAAAAAGGAACACTAATTCCAATAAGAAAAGTAATACATTCATAAATTCATTAATCAATAGTCTATCATTATCACTCCGTCCACTAGACACAAACAAATACAAGATGATTATAGACAATATAGATCAACCATTTTTGTTTGTTAACCTGTCATCAGGAAATATTATTGATACAAATCTACTTTGTCTCAAACTACTGGAATACTCTAGATCAGAAATTTTGTCAATCACAATCGAACAACTCATTGACAATCAAAACAAAAATTCAATTAATTCTCTAACTACAGATATACAGCCAGGTACGAGAAAACTATGGAAAACTGTGCCTATACGCACCCGATCAGGTAATATAAGGAACTTTAATATCCGTAGTATTGTAGACGCACATAACAAAACTATAATGCTATTAATACTTGAGGAAGTATTTCAAAAAGAAAAAATAAATCCTTATCTAGAACTCAGTAAGCTAACTACCCTAATGCAGTTTCCAGATGATGATTCCGTTATAAAATCAGCAAGTATATGCAAAACATTTCTAGGTTCAGACGAAGTATCAATCTATAAAGTAGGCAAAACGCCTGGCTTCAAATTACTAACTTCTAGTAACAATGACAACCTACTACCAAAATATGTAGATGCCACTGATAACGCAATTAGTACCACAACTTATTCTTGGAAGAATGGTGACATAACTAAATCAATTTTTTCACAAGTTGCACGACAAAATGGTTTTGAGCATGTCATTGTACAGCCGTTAGGTGACAAAAATTCCTGTACAGGATTGTTCATTGCAATGTTTAAAGACAAGGAAATTGATACAGATATCAGTATTAAAATATCCATCATAGCCAAACTACTTAATTCACTACTTGAACTTGGAGGACATTGGAAATCTGCAGCAATCCATTCAAATGAAATTGAAACACTTGAACAAAACTGGCAGACTCTAATGGCAACTACTGTAGATGGCATCATATCTATAAATACTGAGGGAGTAATATCTAGAGCTAATGAATTGTCCGGTGT